>Ga0233425_10003701_pt1 | contig 27149 bp, 15 predicted proteins | sample Watercolumn_Towu_2_FD_181712 | JGI IMG/M metagenome (GOLD analysis project Ga0233425, IMG submission 181712) | Freshwater microbial communities from Lake Towuti, South Sulawesi, Indonesia - Watercolumn_Towuti2014_140_MG | ecosystem: Environmental > Aquatic > Freshwater > Lake | place...
CTTCGGGATTTGCACGAATGCGATAAACTTTCGCGGCAGGATGCCGCGACGTCTTCGACAGGATGTCAACACTACTGTCGCTAACGAAGCAACCGGCCTATTCCAGTTTCCGCTGAACCAAAACAGATCCGCGCAGTCTCTCGGGTGCCTTGACCGGCGACCTGGACGTGATCGTGATGAAGGCCCTGGAGAAGGACCGCAACCGCCGCTACGATACGGCCAGCGGCTTCGCCGACGATGTGCGGCGCTATCTTGAGGACCAACCGATCCTCGCCCGCTCCCCGTCGCTGGCCTACCGCGTCACAAAATTCAGCCGCCGTTACCGCTGGGCAATCACGACCGCCGCCCTGTTCGTCGGCGTCCTGCTGGCCGGAATCGGAGCGACGACTTGGATGGCCATTAAGGCCCAACGATTACTTGACGAGTATCGCAGAGACCTGATGGACAAGGCGATGTTCTTTGCACTTGCCGGTGATATTGAAAAAACGAAAACAGTCATAACGCAACTTGAGTCGCTCGACTACCGCAATCCCCAGTCGAACACGATCGAGGGCATTGCCGCATTCTTCAGCGGGGACATGGATGTCGCGAAACGCCTATTGACCGAAGCGTACGAAGCGGAATCCGATAATGTTGCGGCGGGCGCAATGCTCTGCGTTCTGCAACTCTACTACAACGATTTGCAAAACGCCGACTTGCTCCTTACACGAGTGGCGGAGATGACACCTCGCAAGGAAGCGAGGGAATTGGATTCCATGATGCAGGCCTATGCCTTGTTGTGGAAAGAGCCGGCGGAGTCCGAGCGATTGTTTCGAAAGCTGATGAAGGAAAGGGTGTCTCCGATTTTGATCACATTTCACGCCGTTTCCGTTGCAGAACTTGGAAGCATGTGCGATGGATCCGAAGAGGCAAATCGAGTAGTTGAATCTCTGAACGAAGCGCTCAGTGAAGTTAGGTCGGCAAGAACGGCATCACCGCCAAGTTACTTCATTGACCTGGCAGATCTTTTTGTGCATTTGATCGCCATGACAGTACGCAAGAACTCTGGTCTCGACACTTGGAATGAGCTCCGCGAATCCGCGGACGCTTTGGCGGAAAGGGTGGCAACGAACAGATCAAGCGCTGTTGGGCTGATGGTCGCCGCAATGTATTACGAGTTTCTTAACGATACGGGGCGCGCGGAACAGATGTATCGCCAAGGGGGCGGAATTGTCAAATTGGCATGTTTGCTGGATAGCCGGCGAGAACCCGAGGGAAGGGCATTGCTTGATAAATCAACGTCCAACCAACCCGATGAATACATCACAAAGTTATTGTTGGAGGCGTTTGATAAGGGGCGACTTCCAGAGGGCGTGTCCTGGGAACAGTTGTTTGAACGGTACAAGCGGACGCGATACGGCATCGACATTTTGCAAGTTGCTTTGGCGCTGAAGGATCTCGACAAGTGTCGAAAGGCGGCAGGCGAGTTACGCTTGGCAGGCCTACCGGAGTTCTTTAAGGTCGCAATAGAACTTCGGTTCACGGATACTCGCATCGAACACCTCAGCTTGTCTGATCCTCCGGACGATTGGCTGATCAGCTCGTCGTCAAATGCCCGTGAAAAAGCGCAGGCTCTATTCCAAACCGGAATGCTCTGTTGGGCAATGAATGATCCAGGGAAGGCTCGCGAGTATCTCGAAGCCGTCTGTCGATACGGCAACTATTGGACGAATGAGATATTTTGGGCGCGAGCACTCTTGACGCACTTGAAGGAGTGACCCTCCACCGTTGGTTGTGGTCTCGGCGGGCCCGTTGAATCGTCTTCGCATCGACGGACCTTCACCGGCCAGCGAATGAACATCAACCTAGCCGAACGCGGCCATGAACGACCCTTTCAGGCTCGGAAATCTCTCTCACGCGGACGTACCACCCAGGGCTCCGTTGGCTACGCCAACTCCGCCCTGGGCTGACCGAACGACGCCTTCAGCGTCGAAGAAGCAAGAACATCGTCGTGGATCGCGCGGGTGCCACTGGCCGGGTACTCCCGAGCCAGTGCCGAAGGCGCGAGTCAGGGTTGAATTGTGACGCAATGTCCCAACGTGCCGGTCGATGGACGCAGCTCCGCGAGAACAGATCGCGGGACCTGGCTTCCCTGAACGTGCGAAGGGACCAAGCCATTCTGATTCAACGGTCCGTTGGTCGCGGTCTCGGCGGGCCCGTTGAATCGTCTTTGCATCGACGGACCTTCACCCGCCAGTGAATGAACATCAACTTATGCGAGCGCGGCAATGAACGACCCTTTCAGGCTCGGAAATCTCTCTCACGCGGACGTACCACCCAGGGCTCCGTTGGCTGCGCCAACTTCGCCCTGGGCTGACCGAACGACGCCTTCAGCGTCGAAGAAGCAAGAACAACGTCGTGGATCGGTCCGCGATCCAACGCCTGTGAGCGGAACGGCCGGGTGGCATTGGCAGTCCATCGGTTGACCGCTCCAGCAAATCAACATCGTTTCCGGCGGACTGCCAGTGGCCCCAACTGGCAATGCGCTGCGAAAAGCGCGATCACCGATTGCCGCCGAGTTGAAACTGTTCTATGCATTAGCGATGGAGCCAGACCATTCCAATCGGCAAGGTGTATTCTTTGCCCCCAAACACGCTCAGGGAGAACCAGGCATGAAGGCCAGCTATTTCGCCACAGCCGTAAACTTGATTCTGGTAGTTGCCGCCAACATATCGGTTGCCGAAGAGAAACCTCGCCCGCTTTTCAATGGGAAGGACTTGTCGGGTTGGCACGCGGACATTCCCGATTTGGACGAGAAGCCAAATGCAAAGAGCGCATTTATCGTGCGCGACGGCAAGCTCGTGAGCTTGGGCAAGCCCGCAGGCCACCTGATTACCAACGACTCGTTTGCCAACTATCGTCTGGAAGTTGAATATCGTTTTGCAGGCGAGCCGGGAAATTGCGGGATCCTGGTCCACGCATCGACGCCGCGTTTCCTGTACAAGATGTTTCCCAAGTCCATGGAAGTCCAAATGCACCACACCAACGCGGGTGATTTCTGGTGTATTGGGGAGGACATCGTGGTGCCCGACATGGAGAAGCGGCGGGGACCACGCGACACCTGGGGAACGACGGAAGGCAAAGCGCGGCGGATATTGAATCTGACCGACGGATCGGAAAAACCCGCCGGCGAATGGAACAACATGACGATCGAGTGCCTGGCTGATCAGGTCAAGGTGTGGGTCAATGGCGACCTGGTCAACCACGGGACAACCTGCACGGCCAAGCAGGGGCAGATTGCGGTCCAAGCGGAGGGCTCGGAGGTCGAGTTCCGCAAACTGCAATTGACCCCCATCACCAAATTGAGCGAGCGCGCCGGCAACGGGGGAGAATGAAGGCGAAGGCGCCCGTCGCTGCTGTGGTGGCGCCCAATACGAGTGGTCCGAACAAGGCCTGGTTTCCCTGAAGCCAACGTCTCGCGGAGCTGCGGCAGTCCCCCCCATCGGAAAAAAATCGGGTCTTCAGCAAAATTTGTGGGCGATTTCGAGGACGACGGGGTACGTTTTCAAGGCATGGCAGGGCAAAAAGAATGCCGCTTCCATCGGGGACCCGACGGGAGTGGCATGGGAGAAACTCATCGCTTACACTGCATTTTGCCTGGTGAAACGGAGTCGGGATCGCTTTTTGGCCATCAAATTGCAGACTATTCTTTTTGCCCTGAAATGCCTCAAAAACGCCGAACCGCCTGAAAGATTGCGGCGTCCAGACAGTTCTGGCCAGATTCGTCCCCGGAGGACCGAGTCCGATGGTTGCAAGTAGCAAAGACGCCAATCGGCGCTGGAAGCAAGTCGCGGCTAGGCGATGCTTGCTGCCCGCCGTGGAGGGCCGGCATTCTTGAGGCATCGCGTCGCGTCCCTTGGCCGCACGTTCATTTGGTTTCGAACGTCCGTCGATCGCTTCCAGCGTCATCGGCAATGGGACGATTTCGTCGGCTGGCCGCGCGGTGCCGGCCTCTCCTTGGCGATGCTGTTGCTCGCAACCGGGACCAGTATGGCTTTGCACCTGCTCCTGAGTCGCACGATGGGGGTCAGCGAGTATGGGGTGTATGCCTATGCGTTGAGCTGGTTGAATCTGCTCGTCGTGGTTGGCCGTTGGGGGCAGGAAGCGACGCTGACTCGATACGTCGCGGCGTATTCGGCGACCGGAGATTGGCCCCGACTGCGCGGTTTGCTTTTCCATAGCAGCGCGTTGGTTTGCGGCGCGAGCCTCGGGGTGGCGTTGCTGGCGTCGTCCGTGGTCTGGAAGTTCAGGGAGGCAATCGGCGCCGCGCAATCAGCCACGCTCTGGTGGATGCTGGCGATGCTCCCGATGGTGGCTCTGTTGGGATGCACACAAGCCGCGTTACGCTCGCTGAAGCGCATCGTGGCAGCGAGCATGCCGGAGGGTGTCGTACGGCAACTGCTGATCGGCGGACTTGTCGCGACGCTCGCATTTCCTCTTACCGGCATTCCTTCCAGCGTCGGCGCATCCCGGGTCATGGTTTGTAGCCTGGTTGCCACGCTGTTCGCATTGGCGCTCAGCGCAGCGTATTTACGCCGCTCGCTGCCGCCCCAACTGCGTACGGCGGTTGTGCGATTCGAGCGGCCCGTCTGGAATCGCGCGGCGATGCCGCTCCTGTCGATTTCCATCCTGAACCTGCTCCTGGGGCAAATGGACGTCGTCCTGTTGGGTCTTCTCAAGGATGTTAAGTCGGCCGGAATCTATGCGCTGGCAAGTCGCATTGCCAGCCTGGCGACGTTTGGATTGCTGGCCGCCAACATGCTGATCGCGCCCGCAATCGCGGAGTTCCACGCGTCCAGCGATCGGGAGGCATTGCAACGATTCATGCGACGCTCGGCGCGCGGGGTCTGCGGGTTCCTCGTGGCATCGAGTCTGGCATTGGCGGTGGTCGGGCGGCAGGTGCTGTGGCTGTTTGGCGTCGAATTCACGGTCGGATACCTGCCACTGCTCGTGCTGCTGATAGGACACGCCGCCAACTCGCTGGGCGGTTCTGTCGGGTTCCTCTTGACCATGACCGGCCACGAACGGGCTGCCGCATCGATCCTGGGTATCGCGGTGCTCGCCGGACTGGTGCTCCATGGACTACTGATACCGCGATTCGGGATGACCGGCGCAGCGGCGGCCACGGCGGCGACGACCGCGATTTGGAACGGCGCCATGGTGACGTTTGCATGGCGCCGGCTGCGAATCAATCCCACCGTTTTTTGAAAAGGTGCCGGTGATGGCTCGTCCCAATTTCTTGATCGTCGGCGCTCCGAAATGCGGCACCACTGCGCTGAGTACCTATTTGAGCGGCCATCCGCAGGTGTTCGTCTCCACGCCCAAGGAACCCCACTATTTCGCCACGGATCTGCCGGGATATCGCGACGTCAAGACGCTGCGCGAGTACGAACGACTTTTTGCCGCTGCCACGCCTGACCAGGCGTGCGTCGGTGAAGCGTCGGTCTTCTACTTGTATTCGCTGCAGGCGGCCAGCAGGGCGCGCGCCTCTGCGCCCGACGCGCGGATCCTGATCCTGGTACGCAATCCGCTCGACCTGGTGATTTCCTACCATTCGCAGCTGGTCTACAGCCGAGACGAATCGGAACGCGATTTTTCGAAGGCCTGGGAGCTGATCCGGTTCCGCAAGGCGGGGATGCAGATCCCCACTCTCTGCCGCGATCACAAGGTACTCTGGTACGACGAGATCGCTCGGCTGGGCGAGCAAAGCGAGCGGTGGCTGCATCAATTCGGCGAGCGGCGCGTCAAGTTTGTCTGCTTCGATGATTTCGTCGCGGACACGGCAACCGTCTATCGTGGAATCGTCGAGTTTCTCGGACTCGACGACGATCAGCGGACGGAGTTTCCGCAAGTCAATCCGCGCAAGAGTCAGCGTAACGATTACATCGCCAATTTCACAGAACGAACTCCTCCGACTCTCGTGCGTGCAGCGATGGCTGCCAAGCGGATTCTGGGAATTCAGAATTGGGGAATACTGAACATGCTGCGGCGCTGGAACACAACGATCACCCAACCCGTGGAACCAGGACCGCGGATGCGACAGGAGATCCTCGACAACTACGAAGACGACATCCTGCACCTGGGACGACTGATGGGAACCAGCCTGGACCACTGGCTGCAGCCGAGCGTCGGGCCTCGAACCGAATTGTCGCGATCCGCACAGCAGCGCGACCGCACCGCGCTCGACCTGTTGGAGTCGTGACCGGCTACTTTGCGAAAATGGCACCGTCCAGAACTGTGCTAAAGCCCAGCGCAAAAAAGCGAAGTGCAACCACGGGCCAACGTAGGACGAGTCTCCAAACTCGTCCAGAACGGTGCTAAAGCCCCAGTGCAAAAAAGCAAAGTGCGACCACGGGCCAACGTAGGGCGAGTCTCCAAACTCGTCCAGAACTGTGCTACAGCCCAGAGCAAAAAAGCGAAGTGCGAGCAAGGGCCAACGTAGGACGAGTCTCCAGACTCGTCCAGAACGGTGCTACAGCCCAACGCAAAAAAGCGAAGTGCGACCACGGGCCAACGTAGGACGAGTCTCCAGACTCGTCCAGAACTGTGCTAAAGCCCAACGCAAAAAAGCGAAGTGCAACCACGGGCCAACGTAGGGCGAGTCTCCAAACTCGTCCAGAACTGTGCTACAGCCCAGCGCAAAAAAGCGAAGTGCGACCACGGGCCAACGTAGGACGAGTCTCCAGACTCGTCCAGAACTGTGCTAAAGCCCAACGCAAAAAAGCGAAGTGCAACCACGGGCCAACGTAGGACGAGTCTCCAGACTCGTCCAGAACGGTGCTACAGCCCAGCGCAAAAAAGCGAAGTGCGACCACGGGCCAACGTAGGACGAGTCTCCAAACTCGTCCAGAACTGTGCTTGAGCGCATCGTAAAAAACTCGAAGTGCAATCACGGGGCGACGTAGGACGGGTCTGGAGACCCGTCCTACGTTTCGCCACAACCGCCCATTTCGTGGAGCGGGGCGGTTTAATTACACTGGAATACGGGCAAATGTGATTGCACCCCACGATGAGCCCCGCCCGTAATTTTCGCAACGCTTGCCGACGAGGTATCCACCATGCATCCCGCCAATGCCGTTTTATTCGGCATTCGCTCGTCCCTGATGGCGGCGATCGTGTTGCTCTGCAGCAGAGTCTCGCTTCACGCTCAGTTACTGGACTTCAACCGTGACATTCGCCCGATCCTTGCCGAGAACTGCTTTTACTGCCATGGTCAGGACGGCAACAAGCGGCAGGCCGATCTGCGGCTCGATCAGCGAGACGCGGCGATCACGGCCGGAGCCATTGTGCCGGGCGATGTGGCAAGCAGCACCCTGATAGCGCGCATCCTGTCGGACGATCCGGAGCAGATCATGCCGCCGCCCAAGTCGAATCGACGGCTTTCACCACAGCAAAAGGACACGCTGCAACGATGGATCGCCGGTGGGGCCAATTACCAGTCGCATTGGGCCTATCTCCCGCCGTCGCGTGCCGCTGAGCCCGCGGTTCAAAGAGTCGATTGGGTTCGCAATCCGATCGACCGGTTCGTCCTCTCCCGTCTCGAAAGTGAGGGGCTTGCTCCGTCGCCGGAAGCCGATCGCGCAACGCTCATCCGGCGTCTGTCGATCGATCTGACGGGACTTCCGCCAACCCCTCAAGAGGTCGACGCCTTTGTCGCGGATCAGGACGAAAAAGCCTACGAAATGCTGGTCGACCGGTTGCTGAGCAGCCGTCACTATGGAGAACGCATGGCGCTGCCGTGGCTCGACGCCGCGCGGTACGCCGACAGCAACGGCTTTCAGCAGGACGGCGATACGTGGCAATGGATCTGGCGGGACTGGGTGGTCCAGGCATTCAACGACGACATGCCGTTTGATCAATTCACGATCTGGCAACTGGCAGGCGACTTGCTGCCGAACGCCACCGTCGAGCAGAAGATCGCCAGCGGATTCAACCGCAACCATTTGCTGAATGGCGAGGGAGGGGCGATCCCGGAGGAACAGCGATTTGTCATTCTGTTCGATCGAATTGACACCACCGCGACGACGTGGTTGGGATTGACGATGGCCTGTGCTCAGTGCCACGACCACAAGTACGATCCGCTCACAACCCGTGATTACTACGGGCTGATGGATGCCTTCAACCGACTTCCCGAGAGTGGAACCCCGCAGTTCTTCTCCTCCCGGATTCGCGTAGCCGCTCCGTTCCTCGAACTGCCGACGGAGGACAACCGTCAGCGAATTGCCGCGATGGAAGAGGAAATCAAATCCGCCGAAACGGATGCCGCTCCGATTGCGGATGCCTCGTTTGAAGGCTGGCGATCGGGGCTGTTTGCCGATGGGAAACCAGCGGAAGGCAAAGGGCTGCCGGAGCCGCTCGCCGCGCTCCTCCGCAAACCCGATGGCGAACGGACGGACGCCGAAAAGAAATCAATCGATACCGATCTACGAAAGCACTTCGAGGAGAAAGTTCGTCCGTCGTTGGTCGGCAAGCTTCCCCTGTTAGGCAAAGCGGAAGGAGTCCGCAAGCAGTTGGCGGCCTACCGCGCGGACAAGCTGCCGCGTGTGATGATCATGAGTGACGACCAGCCCCGCGAGACGTCGATACTGGATCGAGGTGAATATTTGAAACCGAAAGAAAAGGTTGGTTTCGCGACGCCGGCTTTCCTGCCTCCATTGCCGCCCGGCTCCCCTTTGAACCGGCTGGGATTCGCTCAGTGGCTGGTGATGCCCGACCATCCGTTGACGGCCCGGGTTCAGGTCAATCGGATCTGGCAGCACTATTTCGGACTCGGCATCGTCAAGACCGCGGAGGACTTTGGCGTGCAGAGCGAGTACCCGGTCCACGGTCCGTTGCTCGACTGGTTAGCGGTCGAATTCCGCGAACGGGGTTGGAGCATGAAGGCGCTGCACAAACTGATCGTGATGAGTGCCACTTATCGGCAATCCAGTCGCGTGACTCCGGAGCTCCGCCAGCGGGATCCCGAAAACCGGTTGTACGCTCGCGGCGCCCGGTTTCGCATGCCGTCAATGCTGCTACGAGACTGGGCACTTGCATCATCCGACTTGTTAGACCCGCGGATTGGCGGTGCGCCCGTCTACCCGTACCAACCGGATGCGGTCTGGGAGGCATTGGCGATCACCAAGGAGAGAGACTTCTCCTATCCACAATCGACTGGCGCTGACCTGTATCGCCGCAGCCTGTACACGTTCTGGCGACGCACGGTGATCCCGGCCAATATGTTCGATGCCTCCAACCGTCAGACCTGCCGCGTGCGTCCGATGACGACGAGCACTCCGCTGCATGCGCTGACAACCCTGAATGATCCGACCTGGGTGGAAGCCGCCCGAGTCCTGGCGGAACAAAGCCTGAAGACTCACACCAGCCTGGACGCGCGCCTGGCTCACGCGTTTCGCCGTGTCGTGGGGCGCCCGATCCGCGAATCCGATCTGACATTGCTGCGAAAGGCCTACGAACGGCAGGCGGCGATCTATCAGGCGAGTACGGATGACGCCCAGGCCCTGCTCTCCGTCGGGGAGTCCCGGCGCGATACCGCACTGAACATGACCGAGCACGCGGCGCTTTCCGCGGTCTGCCTCGCGATCCTCAACCTGGATGAAGCGCTGACTCGTGAGTGAAACGCAAACCCTGATTACGGAATCCCGCTCATGACCGATCTGCAGCTCGAAAACCTGGTCCGCCTCACCCGCCGTCAGATGTTTGGCTCATCCGCCGGCGGTATTGGTCTCGCCGCGCTGGCCTCCCTGCTGGGTCAGTCGCGCGCCGGGGCCGCTGAAAAAGGCTTAGCGGAAATGCCGCATCATCCGCCAAAGGCCAAACGCGTTGTCGTGCTTTGGCAGGGAGGCGGTCCCTCGCATGTCGACCTGTTCGATGAAAAAACGGTCATGCAGGAAATGAAGGGCAAAGACATCCCCGATTCCATTCGAGGAACGACGCGACTTTCGACAATGTCGAGCGGATATGGCAAGTGGCCCTGTCTGCCGGCCATCAAGCCGTTTAAGAAGTATGGGCAGGCCGGAATACCGATGAGTGAAATGCTGCCGAACGTTGGGGCAATCGCCGACCATTTGTGCCTGGTGCGCAGCCTGCATACCGAAGCGGTTAATCACGCGCCGGGGGTGACGTTTTTTATGACGGGAGCCCAAGTGCCGGGCCGCCCCAGTTTGGGAGCATGGTTGTCCTATGGGCTGGGCAGCGAAAGTGAGAATCTTCCTGCGTTCGTCGTCATGACTTCCAGTGACAAAGGGAAGACCTGCGGTCAACTGTTTTTCGATTACTACTGGGGAAGCGGCTTCCTGCCGAGCCGGTATCAGGGAGTCCGCTTCCGCAACACGGGAGATCTGGTCCCCTATCTGGCCAATCCGCCGGGAGTCAGCCGCGAGGCTCGCCGAGCGCTACTGGATGACATCGCCGCGATGAACGCCGCGCATCTGGCGGACCATGGCGATCCGGAAATCGACACTCGAATCGCCCAATACGAAATGGCGTTTCGGATGCAGACCAGCGTGCCGGACCTCGTCGATTTTTCCGATGAGACCAAAGCGTCGCTCGACCGCTACGGTGAAGATGTGCTCGTGAAAGGGACGTTTGCCAACAACTGCCTGATCGCGCGCCGACTGCTGCAACGCGGAGTCCGGTTTGTGCAGTTGATGCATTCCGGTTGGGACCAGCACGGAAACCTGTTTACCCAACTGGAGCAGCAGTGCCGCGACACGGAAGGCCCTTCCGCCGCGCTGGTCCGCGACCTGAAGGACCGCGGCATGCTGGATGACACCTTGGTGATCTGGGGCGGAGAGTTCGGGCGCACTCCGTTTGGACAGGGTGACCCCGCCAGTCCCAAAGGGCGTGACCATTTCGGTAAGGCATTCAGTTGGTGGCTGGCGGGTGGTGGTGTGCGGCCGGGTACGGTCTTTGGTCAGACCGACGACTTCGGCTGGAATATCACCGCCGACCCCGTCCACGTCCATGACATGCAGGCGACAATACTGCACTTGTGCGGTATCGACCACACGCGACTGACATTCCGGTACCAGGGACGCCAATACCGGCTGACCGACATTCATGGAAAAGTGGTATCCGGGATCCTGGCTTGATCCACACGTTGGACACGCGAATCGGCGAAAATGGCGGTCAATCATCCACCCAGGCATCGCCGGCACGGTCATGCTGCGACTGACAGGCGTGACGGCTGAAATTCGGTGAGCCCGCCGATGCAGAGACTCATGTTCATTCCGTGGGACCAGGACCGACGCAGCGATATTGGCCACGGATGGACACGGATAAACACCGATCGAAGCCTGGGATGGCAGATTGAGGACCGCCGACAATTGGTGGGCCTCGGAGTACCTCGACCCACCCTACGTCACTTTGGTGGGCCTCGGAGTACCTCGACCCACCCTACATCCCCTCCGCAACTCGATGCCGAGTCGCGGAGCGACTCGGCCACATTGCGGTTCGGCCGCGCTACGACCACAGTTCGGCGATTGGCGCGCCGGATTCCACGAGCGGCACAGGTCGTCCGGCCGGGTTGATCCAGTGTTCGTTGCGGTCGATTCCCAGGTGCTGGAAGACCGTTGCCGCTAGATCGCCGGGGCCCAGTGGTCGTTCTTGAATGGCGCCGCCACGTCGATCGGTGGCGCCGATCACCTGCCCGCCGCGGATTCCGCCGCCGGCAACCAACAGCGACATCACTTGTGGCCAGTGATCACGTCCGGCCGTCTTCGTCATGATCGGACTGCGACCGAACTCGCCGATCACGATCACCAGCGTCGTTTCCAGCAGGCCGCGCTGGTCAAGGTCGTCGATCAGCGTCGTGACGCCTCGATCGAGCACGGGAAGCATCGGCGTGAGTCCTTTCGCGATCCCGCCCCATCGGACTTCGTCGCCGTGGTGGTCCCAGTGCCCCCAGGCATCGCTCAGCGTAACGAATGTGACACCGGCCTCGACCAACCGTCGCGCGAGCAGTGCCTTTTCCCCCATCGAGTCGCGGCCATAGCGATCGCGAACGTGGTCCGGTTCCTGGTTCAGATCAAACGCCCGCTGGGCCGTACCGCTCAACACCAGATCGTAGGCCTCGTGGGCGAAGCGATCCTGCTGTTGGAAGCCAGCCGAAGCCGCGACTTGAGCCCGCAGCCGATCAAACTCTCGCCGCAAGCGATCCCGGTCCTGCAGTCGCGGTACGGCGATTCCATCCGGCATCGCAAACCGGCCGTTGACACGAACGCCGTCGAGCGGTTCGAACGGCTGGCCGAGATCCCCGGCCCCGTAGATGTCGCTGACCATGCTGTCGGCGAGCGCCACGAATGGGGGCATGCCAGGCCGATTCGGGCCGTGATAACGGGCGGCGACCGATCCCATCGAAGGATAACCGCCACCCTGCCGACCGATCTCAACGCGCTGTGCCTTGGGATTTCCGGCTTGGAACGTAATCGGTGTGTGATTGCTGGCGCTGGCGTCCATCGAGCGGATGATCGCCAGCTTGTCCATCATGGCGGCCTGACGCGGCATGTGCTCGCAAATTTCAATCCCCGGCACCGAGGTGGGAATCGACTGGAACGGGCCGCGGATTTCCGCCGGCATGTCGGTTTTCGGGTCCCACATGTCGATCTGACTCGGTCCGCCAGACAGCCAGATCTGGATTACGGAAGTGCCGCGCCGCGTGGCGGCGCTGCCCGACGCGCGGTTGCGGAGCACCGACGACAGGGCCAGCCCGGCAATTCCGGTCAAGCCGACGTCGAGAAACCATCGCCGGCCGCCGACCCGCAGAATGGAATCGGTACCCGGGCCGAAAAACGTCGCCGGATTGCCAGCGACGACCTCGGCTCGACTGTCCGTTCGCACCAACTCTCGCGGACCGTTGCTGGCCATTTGCCGTCTCCCCGCTTTTGTTCACGACCCACCAGGGCACAATACTAATACTCCCAGCCACGACGGACTGGGGCAAGATGTCCCACCCACGAAGAACTGGGGCAAGATGCCCCAGCCACGACGAACTGGGGTGAGATGCGCAAGATGCCCCACCCACCTAGGACTGGGGCAAGATGCCTCCCAGCCACGACGAACTGGGGGGAGATGCGCAAGATGCCCCACCCACCTAGGACTGGGGCAAGATGCCCCAGCCACGACGAACTGGGGTGAGATGCGCAAGATGCCCCACCCACCTAGGACTGGGGCAAGATGCCCCAGCCACGACAGTCTGGGGCGAGATGCGCATGGTGCCCCACCCACCAAGGACTGGGGCAAGATGCCTCCCAGCCACGACGGACTGGGGCAAGATGCCCCAGCCACGGGCGCCGATGACGGGAGAGTGGGGAAAATAATCGCAGTCGGGAACTTTTCCGGGCGGACGTCGCGTCTTAAGCCCAGCAGAAGTGCGGCGCTGCGCAGCAGCGGCCGATCACGGCCCCCCGAGATTCCGCCCGCAACCTACATTTAAATCGAGACTTACGTCACCCGTTGACCGTCACGCCAATCGGAGGAAATACGATGCGCCGAGCCCTCGCAACATCCTTGATCTGCCTGGGTCTGTTTCACGCCCCGATGCCGGCACAGGGCCAGAATCAGGGCGAGATCGGTTATGTCGAGGAGTTTGCGCTGTCGGCCGATCGTGCCGCGGCGCTCAAACAACTGATCCCGGGTACGGAAGACTTTTACTATTACCATAGCCTGCACCTGCAGAACACGGAGCAGTTCGCCAAAGTTGAGGAACTGCTGAAACCCTGGATCGAACGCCACGGTCAGACCGCTCGTGTCCGCGAAATCCAACATCGGCAGGCGTTGCTCACCTACGCGCAGAGTCCCCAGAAGTCGCTCGATTACCTGCGCCAGCAGCTCGGTCTGCAGTTCAACCATCAAAAGGAGTTGCTCGGCGCCAAGCCGAATCTACCAACCCGTCTCGATCCGAAGCTGATTACGCGGGAGACGCTCAGCAAGCTGGCGTACGAGCGGCACGGATTGCTGGAAGGTTTTGAGGATAGCGCGCTCGATTGGCTCGCCGCCGTCGAATTGAATCCGGATCGGCGGCGGCATCTGCTGTCGAGGCTTCAGAGACCGGACCACGCCAACCTCGCAAAACAGGTCGTCGACGACCTGAACTACGCCAACAGCGGCGGCTTTGGCTCGCTGCCGATCCACGGGCTGTTGCTGACAAACCAACTCGACGAATGCTTGAAGCTCAAGCCGGACCTGCTTCATCAGACTCAATTCGTCACGGCATACATCTTGAAGCTGCACCCGTCGGCGGACGTCGACTGGCGGAATAACGACGCCGAACTAAGTGCCTATCTCGACCGGCTGGCCGCGTTTGTCTCGCGGCTCGCGCCGCCCTTCAACTCCCTGAAGGCCCACGTGCTGTACCAGCAATTGCAGTTCGACCGGGCCCATGCCAAGTACGACAAAGAACGGTTTCAGAACTACATCAAGCTTCCACGACAGGCCCCGTATATCAACCCCAAATACCTTGAATCGAATGAACATCGGCGGTATCCCTGCGACCTGAATGCCAATTTCTTACCCGTGACCATGCTGCCGATTGTCGGCAACGATGAGCCACTGATTCGAAACTACCTGCAACAGTTTTTCCTGACGGCACCCAATACGTCTGCTTACGAGTCGCTGCTGAACGACATCTACCTGAAGCACATTTTTGCCGAGACCAAGATCGTCAACGGGCTGGGTGAACCGGAACAGTGGGCGTCGCTCCTGCCACCCGAAATGTTCCGGCAGTTGAAAGAGCGAATCGACCTGGACTTCGCCCCGGAAAACCGACGCTACTTTGAAACGGCCGAGCCTGTCAGTCTGGAACTGTTTATCAAGAACGTTCCGACCTTGCTGGTGAAGGTGTACGAAATCAACACGCGGAACTTCTACACGCGCAACTTGCGTGAAGTCGACACCAACATCAATCTGGACGGCCTGGTGGCCAACGAAGAGCAGACGATCAAGTACGACGAGTCCCCGCTACGGCGCGTCAAACGGAGGTTCGAATTCAAGTCGCTCTCCAAGCCCGGCGTGTTTGTGATCGACTTTATCGGTAATGGCCAGAGCAGCCGCGTGCTGGTCCGAAAGGGGCGGCTGCACCATCTGGTCCGCACCAGCAGCGCCGGACATCGGTTCACGATTCTGGATGAGAAGAACGAAATCGTCAAAGACGGCTCCGTATGGCTCGCGGGACATGAGTATCAGGCGGACGACGATGGCACGATTGCAATCCCGTTCAGTACACAACCGGGCCCGCAACCGATCGTGCTGCGGCGCGGCGATCTGCATCTGCTGGCCCAGTTCGATCATCTCGCCGAGAGTTACTCCCTGGTCGCCGGACTGTACGTCGACCGCGAGTCGCTGCTTACCCGCAAAAAGGCGAAGCTTGTCGTACGACCGATGCTCTCCCTCAACGGCACACCGGTTTCCACCAGGCTGCTGCAGGACGTGCGCTTGACGATCACGTCGACCGATCTGGATGGAGTTGCCTCGACCAAGGACGTCCCGGCGTTCGAACTGTACGAGGATCGCGATTCCTATTACGACTTCCTCGTTCCGCAGCGTCTATCCCGGATCAACTTCGCCTTGAGCGCCAAAGTTCAAAACGTGAGCCTGAACCAGAAGCAGGAGCTGCAGGTCCAGGAGACTTTTGCGCTCAACGAAATCGATCGGACCGACAAGATTGAAGATCTGCACCTGGCCTGTAGGGAGGGCGTATACCGGTTGGAACTGCTGGGAAAAAGTGGGGAACCGAAAGCCGATCGCGCGATCCAGCTGACGCTGAAGCATCGCGATTTTCGCGAACCTGTGAATGTGACATTGCAGTCGGATGCCCGAGGCCGCGTGGAGCTTGGCACGCTGAACGGCATCGTGACGGTTATGGCCCAGGGCCCGGAAGGGTCGGCCCACAGCTGGCCGGTCCTGGAAGACCGGCATTCGTACCATCGCGTCGTCCATGGATTGGCCGGCGAACCGCTCGAACTTCCCTATCTTGGCGGCGATGCCCAGAAACTGACCCGGGCCGACGTGTCGCTACTCGAACTTCGCGGCGCGACATTTGTAACCGATCGGTTTGACGCTCTGTCGCTCAAAGACAGCGTGCTCTCGATCGGTCCCTTGCCGGCGGGCGACTACGACCTGCTGCTCAAGGCGAGCGGAACGCGGATCGCGCTGCGTCTGACGGCGGGGATCCGCCGCAGCGGACATGCGCTCGGCAGTCATCGACGGCTCGAACTCCGCGGCGAAAGGCCGCTGCATATCAAACAGGTCGAAGCGGCCAACGATGCCATCAAGATCCGACTGGGCAATCCGTCCAAGTTCTCGCGGGTCCATATCTTTGCGACGGAGTTCCAACCGGTGTTCGAACCGTATCCGCTGTTGAGCCGGCCCATCGATCCGGAACCGTACGCCATGTTCTACTACGATGCGCCGACCGCGTACGTTGCGGGCCGAAATATCGGCGACGAGTATCGATACATACTTGATCGGCGCTACATGCAGAAATTCCCCGGTAACATGCTCGACCGCCCCAGCCTGCTGCTCAACCCCTGGGCCGTTCGCGGCACCGAGACGGGAGATCAGACCGCGGCAGCCGGAGAAGATTTCGCTGCCAAGGCCCAGCCGCCCGCCTCGGACCGAAGCAAGGCAGCTGCGGACGGCCTGACGCAGCCGACCTCGAACAACGATTTCTCCAATCTCGATTTTCTGGCCCATGCTTCGGCTGTCGTGCTGAACGCGGTACCGGACGAGGACGGGGTCGTTACGATTGCGCGCGACGAACTCGGCGCGCACCTGGAGCTGCACATTGTTGCGGTCGATCCGCTAAGCAGTTCCTATCGCCGAGTCACTTTGAAAGAACTCGGCGCCAGGGAGTTCCTCGATCTGCGGCTCGCCAAGGGGCTCGATCCCGCTCAGCACTTCGCTCAGCAGAAACAGGTCACCATCCTGCCCCAGGGACGGGAATTCGTCATCGACGACATTACTTCCGCCCGGTTCGAGCTGTACGACAGTCTCTCCAAGGCGTTCACGCTGTACACGACGCTCAGCAAGGAGCAGAAGCTGGCGGAGTTCAGCTTCGTTCTCAACTGGCACAAGTTGAAGCCCGAGGAAAAGCAATCGCTGTACTCGAAACACGCCTGTCATGAACTGGCGTTTTTCATCTGGAAGAAGGATCCCGAGTTCTTCCGCCGTGTCGTACAGCCGTACCTGCCTCACAAGCGGGACAAGACATTTCTCGATCTTTGGCTGGTACAAAGCGAGCTGACCGACTTCGTGAAGCCCTGGTCCCACGAGCGACTTAACATCGTTGAGCGGATTCTGCTCGGACAACGGTTGGAAGGAGAACGTGGCGCCAGCATCCGCCATGTTCAAGACCTGTTGGATCTCGTGCCTCCTGATATGGAGAGGGCGAACCAGCTTTTTCGCACCGCCTTGCAGGGAAGCGCACTCGAAGCGACCGACGCGCTGGGCCTGCAACAGGCATTAAAGCTAGCCGAGCCGCAGGAAGCAGCCAACTGGGCTGGGTTGGCTAAGAGAGATCCGGTGGCCGGCAAGCCGGCGGCCGCTCCAGGCGACCGCGCCGTCGCGGCGCTGCAAGCGACGGGCGATTTGACTGAAGGCGTAGCAGCGGGCAGTGCAGCAAGCGATCCCCGCTCCGCCAGTGGGGCCGAAGAACGGCGAGCCGGCTCAAACCGTCGACGCGCCATGCTTGGCAGAGTGCCGGCCACGGAAAAATCCGTGGACGCGAATGGCGAGCAACAGCCGCTCGCGCAGCCGGCCCTCCGCTATTTCGACGATGCGGGAATTGACGATGCAGCCAGGAATAAGCTGCGTGCACTCTACAGAAAACTCGACAAGACCCAGGAATGGGCCGAGAATAACTACGATCGCCTGGTGATCCAGCAGCAGACGGCGGATCTCGTCGCCGTCAACGCCTTCTGGCGGGACTACGCCGCGCACGAGCCCGCCACGCCGTTCTATCCGAAAAGCCTCGCCGAGGCGTCGCGTAATTTCACTGAGATCATGTTTGCCTTGGCGCTGCTCGACCTGCCCGCCGAGGCTGCGCAACACGAGTCGAAGTTTGACGGAGTCCGGATGTCGCTGGTCCCGGGCAGCTCGGCAATTGTATTTCACGAGGAGATCAAGGCGGCCAGGCCGATCGCCGATCCCATCTCGATTCTCGTAAGCCAGAATTTCTTTCGCGCTGGCGACCGCTACCGGCACGTCAATAACGAACAGGTTGATAAATTCGTCCGTGACGAATTCCTCGTGCAGGTTGTCTACGGATGCCAGGTTGTCGTTACCAATCCGACATCCTCGCGACAGAAGCTCGATCTGCTGCTGCAGATCCCGGTAGGTGCGATTCCCGTCGCCAACGGCCAGCCGACCAAAAGCGTGCATCTTGACCTGCAGCCGTACAACACCCAGACCATCGAGTACTCCTTCTATTTCCCCGGCCCGGGCAAGTTCCCACACTATCCTGTGCACATCTCCAAGAATGGCGAGCATGTTTCCGCGGCGGAGGCTCTTACATGCAACGTCGTGCGCGAACCGACAACCATCGACAAGGACTCCTGGGATTACATCTCGCAGTATGGCAGCAACGATGAGTTACTCGACTACCTCAAGCGGAACAATTTGCATCGCGTGAACCTGGATCGTATTGCCTTTCGCATGGCCGATGCGAAATTTTTTGAGGCGGCCACGACGCTGCTCGCGGCGAAGCATGTCTACAACCATACGCTGTGGTCGTATGCACTTCGCCACAATGCGCCGGCCGCCGCGCGCGAGTTCCTCCAGCATTGCGACGATTTCATCGCCCAGTGCGGCCTGTATCTCGACAGCCCTCTGGTCAAGATCGATCCCGTGGTTCGCAAAACTTACCAGCACCTCGAATACAAGCCGCTGGTCAACGCGCGGACGCATGCCCTGGGCCGTCGCCGGCAAATTCTGAATGATCGACTGCACGCCCAATACCACCAGCTGCTCGCCTATCTCGCCTGCCGCGCACGACTCGATCATGACGACCTGATGGCAGTTACCTGCTACATGCTCCTGCAGGACCGGATCGAAGAGGCCGTCGGCTTCCTGGCAAGAGTGAACGTCGAACAGCTCTCGACACGGATGCAATACGACTATTTCCGTGCCTACCTGGCCATGACCACGGACGACCAGAACCTTGCGCGGCAGATTGCCGACAAGTACGCCGATCACCCGGTCGACCGCTGGCGCAATGCGTTCGCCGCCGTCGCCGCCCAACTGAATGAAATCGCCGGGGCCAAAGCCCAGGTGGTGGATGCCGACGATCGCGGACAGCAGCAAGGAAATCTGGCGGCCAGCGAAAGCAGTTTCGATTTCCAGGTCGAGGCCCGACAGATCGTCCTGAACTATCGGAACCTGGACGCCGTCACGATCAACTACTATCGGATGGACATCGAGCTGCTGTTCAGCCGCAATCCGTTTGTCCAGCAACAGTCGGGGCAATTCGGATTCATCAAGCCGAATCTGACGCAGTCGATCCAGCTGCCGGAAAAAGGACAGAACGTCGAACTTCCGTTGCCCGAACAATTTCAGAGCAGCAACGTGATGGTCGAAATCACCGCCGGAGGCCAGATCAAATCGCAGGCGTATTACGCCCATTCGCTCGCCCTGCAATTGACCGAAAACTACGGTCAGTTGCACGTCACCCACGCGCAGACCGGCAAGCCGCTGCCAAAAACCTATGTCAAGGTCTATGCCCAGATGCAGGACGGGCGGGTTCGATTCTACAAGGACGGCTATACCGATCTTCGCGGGCGATTCGACTATGCGTCGCTCAATACGAACGAACTCGATTTCGTCCAGAAATTCTCGCTGCTCGTCCTGAACGACGAATTGGGAGCCGTCGTGCGGGAGGCCAATCCACCCAAACGATAGCGGATGACGGCCGCGAGCAGGTCAAGAGCGGCAAAACTACTACGAGCGCGGGGCGACAGCGCTGGTGCACGAGGCGCATTTGAGACTGGCCCCATGCCCGGACCTGGTCTCGTTGGACCTGGTCTCGTTGGACCTGGAATCAACGTTTTTCGCGGAGCATTCCGGCGCTGGACTGGAAGTAGCGCGTGCGGCGCGTGGTTGTCGACGATGCGGCCTCGCGCTGCTGCCGCTGCAGGTCGGCCAGATTTGAATAGCAGTATCGGCATCCGACGACGTCGATATGAAACCGAAGATAATCGGCCTGCTCGGGAGCCAGCACGCCCAGCAGCAGGCTGCCAAGCTGTTCGCGGGTCGCGCAACTCAATCGATGCCGGCGCCAGATTTCACCCAGCGAATGCAGTCCGGCATCGCGACGGGCGTTGAGTGTGGAGAGCTGCTGCACGAGTCGCGGGTCGCTGCGAACCGCTTCCTCGATTTCGGTCATCTGCGCGGGGGTCAGCGCTTCGTCGAGATAGGCTTCGAGTTCCAGTTCCGTGAAATTCCGCGCCATGGCAGTTCCCGCTATTCGCTCGGATAAAGTTCCGGAAAGATGTCGGAATTCAGACCCTGTTTGCGCACGGCGGAACTCATCCGCGCGATAAAATCAAACTTGAAGTTGGCAACCTGCTGTTCGCTGATTCCGAGTCGCGTCGCCACGTCCTTGTTGGCCCAGCCCCGCACGAACAGCAGTTCCTGGCACTGCAACTTGACCCACTCGCCACGCTCGCGCCAACGCTGGATCTGCTCGCGCATCGCGTCGACCAGGGCTTTTTCCTCGAGTCCTTGCCGTTCGCCACTGCGGGCGATACTGCTGGCGGCGCGGGCCGCCGAGTCGGGCAGTCCCCATTCGCCGCTGGAGTTGCTTCCCGACGAGAAAGGAATGCTCGGCCGACGCCCTTCGCGTCGCAGGTGGTCGGTGAGCTTGTAGGCGCAGATCGAGAACAGGTAGCTCTCCAGGGGCCGCCGCCGGTCATAGTTCGGCAGGCTGTTCAGGAACCCGACAAATGTATCCTGAACGATGTCCTCGCTGGTCGTTCGATCACGCAACCGGCTTTCCACAAATGCCAGCAACCGGCCCTCGAATCGTGAGATCAGCTCGCGCCACGCATCTTCTTCGCCGAGGCGGATACGGTCAACGAGTTGCCGGTCCATGTCTTGGGAGGCGGTCATATCTGGTTTCGCATTCCGAGATGTTGCCGCCCGGCGACATTCAATCAGAGCCATTGGATGTGCTTGGTGATCATCAAGCCCGCGACAAGTAAACCCAGTATCGCCACCGCCGTGGCAAACTGCAAGCGTTTCGAATAGTAGCCGCGTGTTGCGGTGTCGGCACGCAGGTAGCCGAAGACGAGCAACAAGAAGGTAAAAACACCGGCGAATCCCAATCCAATCTGCCCCAGGCGGCTCGTGGTGACAACCCGTTGCCAGCGCTGCTGCGCCTCCTCGCGGAAATCGGCGTCGAACTCGAGCAGTGCGTACGACTGCCTCATCTCACCGACGGAAAACCATTGGGACTCGTCGTACCATTTGTCCGACGGCACCAAGTGCCGCTGAATGTACTTCGCGTCGTAGCGCAGTATTTTCGGGGCCAGGGGGTTGTCTAGCAGCTCGGCGAGGTAGTCGGCCGTCGCCTGCTCGAGTTTTTCTGACAAAGCCTGTCGCGCCTCCGCGGCGGTCACAAACGGGCCGGAACTGATCAGCATCCTGTCGCCGCCCGACGCCTGCTCTGCGGCCTCTTTCACCCATTCCGGTCGCGCGGCAATGGTCTTGTTCGTGCGTTCACGCAGCGACACCTCGTCGGCATCGGGCCGGAATTCATCGGCCGAACTGCTGCTCGTGGCCACGGGAATATCCGTCTCGTCCGCGTGCCCTTGCCGATCCAGGATCACCAGTCCCAATACCGCCAGGATACAGCCCAACAGAAAACTGGATAAACCAGAAACCCCCTGCAGTAAGTTGCGTATCGTCGAGTGCGCAGATTCCGCAGGCGGTAAGGCCTCGATTGTCGTGGTGGAAGCAGTCATCGCATCGTCTCCTGCTGTCTTTTCGTTCCCTGGTGCGGATTATTGGGTTGCCGGTGTTGCGCCCTGGTGCCCTGGTGCGGCGCAATTCAGGCGACCGGCGTGATCACCGCGCGCTGCTTCTGCGGGACCCAGGGAGCGGCCAGTTGCACGGCGAGTGACATGGTTCCCGCGGCCAATAACCCCCAAGGGTGAAACAATTGCCAGATCTCCGTACCCAGGTACGCGAACAGCACGCAAACCGCGGCGTCCCACAGGCTGAGCCGCGAACTGCGCAGCGGATCCGCCTGTTTCCACCAGCGAAGCAGCACGAACAGAGCGCCAAAGTAGAGCAGGTAGGCGGGGAGTTGAGCGACCGCCGACTCCGCCGACGATCGAAACGCCGCGAATTGCGAACCACCGACGCTTATCGATGGCGGCGACGCGGAACGGATGCCCAGGAACTGGCTCAACGCAAACGCCGCACCACCTAAAGCCAGGCCGGCGACGAGCATCGTAAACCGCCGCCGCATTTCATCGCCCCCAGACGACTCCCAGAACTTGCTCAACGTCAGCACGATCCAGGCGCCAAACGTGGTTGTGGTCACCAGCCAGGCGTACACCGACCAGGTCTGCACCGAGCCATCGATCGGTTGTTCGCCGATCATCAGCCCTACGAAGGAGAGCACGGCGGAAACGGTGGCGGCGCCGAGCAGCGACCCGACCAGTTCGCTGAATTTGTCGCGCGGGGAGCGCCGCGCCAGCGACGCGCGAACCGCCTCAACCTGCAGCCGCTTACGCTGTTTGGCCGACGCCGGAAAAGCCTGCGGCGGCGCTGCGGGGCCTGCTCGACGGGCTGCATCGGCTCTCGGAGCAGGTCCCCGGACAGGATAACTTGGCGCGGACGTCGCCAATACGATCGAACGTATTCCCAGATAGACCAGGTAGACGGCACCCAGCACGATCGCAACCGGGAAGATGATCCCGATATTCGCGACCGCCAGAATGCTGAACACGACGATAAGAATGACCTTCACGGGCGCGGCCAGATTCGATTCGTTCCACCAGCGACGCGCCGCCTGGAATCGCTCGGCAACTGCCGCTGCGACCGGTTCCGGCGGCGGGGTGCGGTTAACCACGGGCGGGCGGTCGGGAAAAACAGCAGCTCCGCCGCCGCCAGCTCCGCCGCCGCCGCCACCGCTGCCCGCACGACCCGTCGCCGCACTCGTTCCTGCCGCTTGCGACGCATGACGCACCGGGCCGAAAACGATGTCCGGGTTGGAATCGTTGATGAACAGAACCTCGGGATTCGGCGAACCGTTCGGAGCGCCTGCCCGATGCGGATCGCCGGCAGGCGAATTGGAGATACGCAACGCCGACAACATCTCTCCCACGTCGTGAAATCGCTTCTCGGGATCCTTGACCAGCGCGCGGCGGATCACCTCGCGGAAGCCGGGGGCGACGCCATTCAAGTCGGGCTCCGCCGTCAGATGCTTCATGATGATTTCCTGACTCGATTCGCCCTCGAACGGCACACGCCCGGTCAACATTTCGTAGAGGATGATGCCGAGTGCGTAGATGTCGATTTCCTTGCCGTACGAACCGCGACCGATCTCGGGGGCCATGTAGTGGAACGTGCCCACACTTTCCGTTTGCCCACTTCGGCGACTGCAGGAAATGAACTTGGAGAGTCCATAATCACCGATCTTGATCAGGTCTTCGTCGCTGAAGATGTTGCCCGGCTTCAGATCGCGATGCACGATCCCATGGTCGTGCAGGTAGGCCACGCCGGCGGCAATGCCCTGGAACCAGCGGAGGACTTGATCGATCGGCATGCCGTGGGGATTGCGTTCCAGAACGTCGCGCAGGCTTTCTCCTTTCACGTATTCCATCACGACCCAGGCATCGCCCTTTTCGTCGTAGCGGATGTCAAACAGGCCGAGCAGATTCTGGTGTTTGAGGTTGAGGCACTGGGAGACACCTCGGAGTTCCACGTCCAGATTGCGTTGGACCCGCTTGAGCGCGACTTCCTTACCGGCGTCGCTGACGGCGAAGTAGACTTCGCCGAACCCGCCCACGCCGACACCCCGTTTAATGGTGAATCCATCCAGCGGGCGCGAACCGCTGGCGTAGACGAATTTCATGGCGTCGATGCGTTGTTGCTTTTCGGCCAAAGGATTTTCTCGCTTGGAATCAAGTTCTAGCGTAGCTGCGGGCTTTGCCATTTGTCCAGTTTCCTTGCCGTCGAATACACTCGGTTGGTCCGCGTTCACAGTCCTCGGCATGCCATCAGCGTCATTGCGACGATCGGCGCTCGGTGCAGCCGGGCGTACCTCAAACGACCTCCAGGCTCAATGCGAAATCGGCTCCAGCGATACGCGAGTTTTCCCCAATCCTGCCGCGTCCCTCCGTCCATTGTCCGTCGATCTGGATCGAGTCCATCGCCCGGCAATACAGTTTTTCGTCCTGCCGGTAGAGAATCACGTCGGCCGACCAGTTACGGCAAACAACGTGGTTTTGCCAGCGCGGTCCCAGCACGCACGATTCGGCCATCAGCAGGATTCCGTCGGCACTGGGGGACGTCGAATGCCGGCTGACGAATTCCAGTCGAGCGGTAGCACTCAGCACATGGGGTTTGCGAAATCGGAGTCGCACCGACGAGCCCAGCGAGATTTCATCGCCGTCGCTCAAAAGGGTCGCCTCGTGAACTGGCTGCCGTTCGACGCTCACCGCATGATTCGGCTCGATGAAATACCCCTCTCCCTGGCGTCGAATGATCGCGTGTCTCCGGGAGAGATCGCCGAGAATCGGAATATCGACCTTGTTTCCGGGGATTGCCTGCCCCAGGACGACCTGGTCGGCAAGGCATACCAGGTAGCCGCCGACCGCATCGATCCAGAGTCGGAACCGGGATGGGATTTGTGGCCCATCCAGTTTTCCCTGCTGTTCGATCATAACGGGCATTCCTTGGGCCGCGGGGGGTACCGGGCGGTTCACCATCGCAGGTCTGCCGCCTGCCTCCGCCCTGGCTCGCTGGCGAGCATCCTGGGCGAGCCGGTAATCCGGTGCGACCTGCAGTAATTCGTCGGCCACGACCGCGACGCGGCTCCAGGCCGAGTCGGCAATCGCCTCGTGGAGCTGTGAATTGAGCCGTCGGCAGGCATCGGCTTTATGATGGCAGTTGTCGATCGTGCGGTCGATGCAGGCGGTTTCCGGCAGCAGATTTCCGGCGAATCGCAATTGCGACTCGGCCTCGGCAAAACGGCCGGTGCGCTGCAACTGGCTCGCCGCATCCAGCCGACGCGCCGCATCGCGAATGCGTCGCGCCCGGTCGTTGAACTCCTTGCGCCGCTCCAGACCATCGATGATTGCCACGGCTCCGCACGCATCTCCGGCCTCCATCAGCCGCAAAGCCTGATCCAGTTCGGCGTCGACAAGCCGCATGCGCTCCTGTTGCAATTCGGCGCTGGGCCCGATCAACTCCGCCAGACACTGCAGATCAGCCCAGGCCCCGGCGAAGTCGGTGGCAACGAGCCGCGTTTCGATCCGCACCCGGTAGGCGGTGGCTAACAGGTCGATGACGCGTTGAGCAGGCTGAAACAGGCGCAGGTCCCCCTGCCGCAATGTCCGCATCGCCTCGTCAAGTCGACCGGCGACGCAGGCGGCTTCGGCCTGTTTGATCTTCCATCGCCACGACTGAAACATGCGGTATGCCCTGTTACGATTCGCACAGATTCTCGTTTCCCTATTATTCGTTGCCGCTTCAAACGCAACGATAATGCATAGCTCGAATCAACCGATTCGCCCTGCAATCCGCATAGTATTCACCTACCACCAGTACCGCGTGCACACAACCGGGCAACCAGAAAAACAGGGTCAACACCAGGTTGAGCAGCGCCTGGATCGGACGGCCGCAAAGCAGGACGGCCAAAGGCGGTAGTAGTAATGCCAGGAGGTAACGCATGATTCCCAATCCCCGTATGCAGGCCGGTCGGCGGCGCCCGCTAACCGGCTAAATGACTCCAGCCCTCCCCGTGAAGGAAGGGCTGGAGTTCGCTGGTTGGCTTTCCGTTAGTTATTTTCCAGCCGCACGATCGTGTCCGAGGACGGATGTTCGCTGAAGTACTTGGCGATCTCGGCCGTGATGTTCTGCGATTCCGTTTCGTCCAACTTGATCTGGTCCGGAAGATTGACGTTCGAATTCGCCAGCTTTTCCGCGACGTCGATCCGAGCCTTGATATCCTTGATCGTCTGACGCGTTCGGGCCAGTTTGCTGTCGTCGAAATTGAAGTTGCTGGTCGATTCGGCGACCTTGACCATCTCCAGCCGCGCTTTCAGGTTCTCGACCTCGACTTCCAACTGACGCTTGGCACTCTGCATTCCCTTGAGTTTCTCATGGGCGGCGGCCAATCCCGATTCGCGAGCATTGAGGATCTTCTGCAGCTTCTCGGCGGTCGCCTCCCTGACCTTGAATCGCTCAAATCGGCGGCTCAAGTCGGTTTCCACCTGCCGCTGCGTGTAACTGACACCGGCGTAAACAAAGTGGCTTCCGCCATTATCCAGGTCGTCCTTCAGGCGAACGATGTCGCGACGATCCTTGTCCAGCTGCTTTGTGGAAGCGGCCAGTTCGTCCTTCAGCGATACGACCTGCGTCTCCTCCGAGGCAATCAGGTGCATATTGCGGGCAATTTCCGGATCGAGATCCTTGATCATGTTCCTGGCCCGCTGAATCTCGAACTCAATCGGCACGCTCTCCTTAACCGTATCCTTGACCCAGCCGACCGAGGTCGACACATAACTGACCGCGTCTCGGCCGAAAAACAGCCCCGATAGCAACGCGGCCACCACTCCCCCCATCACCAATTTCTTCAACATGGCATCAGCCCTCCAACAGGAAACCTGAACCGCCTCGACCGGCCCGGCGCCCCGCGCCGCTGTCCAAGGAGGCCTTTTGTTTTCACTTGCCGCGTCACCCAACGTGGCGGCCGACACCTATCAATTCGCCCCGCATACCGCTTTATTGGACCCGAGCGCTAATTTTTAAAGTTCGAACCGGAGTCCGCCGCCCGCCCGTTCCCGCCCCCCTTTCCCGCCGTCTCCCGCCCGCCGTCTCCCACCCGCCGTCTCCCCGCCCCCATCCCCCGTTTTCCCCCCGTTTTCCCCCCGTTTTCCCCCCGT
>Ga0233425_10003702_pt1:0-20000 | contig 27148 bp, 18 predicted proteins | sample Watercolumn_Towu_2_FD_181712 | JGI IMG/M metagenome (GOLD analysis project Ga0233425, IMG submission 181712) | Freshwater microbial communities from Lake Towuti, South Sulawesi, Indonesia - Watercolumn_Towuti2014_140_MG | ecosystem: Environmental > Aquatic > Freshwater > Lake | place...
ACCGCCACCACGTCGAGCGGCGGGTTCTGGACCGCGCGGGCGACCTCGATCAGCTCCGCGTCGCGGCGGCGGACCCGATTGGCCTGGGTGATCCCCATCGCCACCGCCGTCTCGTCGTAGATGTTGTAGCCGCGCAGGTTCATCGTCTCGGACAGTTCGGCGATGACGCGCTGGAAGATGCGGTTGCCGCGCGGCACGGAATCCTCGTCGGCATCCTCGCCCATCACGACGATGTTCGGCCGGGTCTGCGCCTCGGCCTGAGCGGCGAGGCCGAGGCCGGAGCCGCCGATCAGGGCGAGGGCGAGGAGGCTGTTTCGCGTTCGGGTACGCAGCATCGGGATCATCCTGTCTGTCGGTTCGTGTGCCGGCGGGTGTGCTGAGGGGGTCACTCGGTGCAGGGCAGCGGCGTCGGGGCCGCGCTGAAATCGTCGAGGTCGAGCGGCACCTGGCGGCGGGGATCGCCGGGCATATCGGCCGCGCAGCCTTGCTCGGAGACCGGCAGGACGAAGCGCAGGGCGCCGCTCGGCGCGGGCGCGATCAGGCTGACCTCGACCCGCCGGTTGATCCGCGCGAAGGGCTGGGACGGGTCCTTGGGCCGGACGGGTCCCCAGCCGTGGATGCGCAGGCGGCGCGGATCGATGCCGTAGGTCTCGACGAGATTGGCCTTCACGCTGCGGGCGCGGGCGAGCGACAGGCGCCTGTTGTAGCCGGGACCGCCGGCGGCATCGGTGTGGCCGGCGATGAGGAAGCCGTGGCCGGACAGTTCGCGGGCCTGCAGCGCCTGACCCAGCGGTTCGAGCTGGATGCGCGCCTCCGGCGTCAGGCGGGCGCTGTCGTAGGCGAAGAACACGGTGAGATCGACCGAGCGGGCCGGATCGACCCGCAGGCTCGGACCGCCGTCGCCAGGCGAGACCGCGACCGGCGCGGCGGGACGGCCCGGATTGCCGTCGGCGAAGGGGGCGAGCGAGCGGATGATCGCGTTGGCCGAGGGGTTCACCGCCCCGGCCTCGGCCCGCTCGGCGGCTTCGTCCCAGGCCGGGGGCGCCTCCGCTTCGGCGGCGGGCCGGCGGGTGCCGGGCACCTCGGTCAGCGGGTTGGCGCGGGCGGGCGCGAGGGCGAGAGCGAGGCCCGCCGCCAGCAGCAGCCTCAGGCGCGGATGCCCCGGGCGCGGATGCCGGACCGAAGCGATCCCGTCGGCGGTGCTGACGGCGCCGCGCGCCGCCTGCTCGCGGACTCCCCAGAGTGCCCCCATGGCTTTCGTCTCCCTCTCACGAGCCTTGCTCACGGGCCTTGCTCTCGGGCCTTGCCGCGGCCCCGTCCCACTCATCCCTGGACCTCGCAGACCGGCTTTCGCCGCCGGCTCGCGAAAAAAATCGTTCAGCGCCCGCGCAGGATCGCATTCATGCCGGCGGGATCGAGCGGCCCGTCGGCGGGCCTGGGGGAGGGCGCCGCGCCCGTCTTCGCAGGTGGGGTTCCGGCCGGCGCGTCCCCGGCGGGAGCGGCGGCGGCGACCGGGCGGCCCTGGGAGGCGGCGATCTCGGACAGGATGCGGCTGCGGCCGAGTATCGCCGAGAGCCGCGTGGCCTTGTTGAAGCTCGAGGGGTCCTTCGGGTCGAGGCCGCCCTCCTTGTGCAGGGCGATGCCGGCCACGGAGGCGTCGAACATCAGCGAGCCGGAGGAGCCGCCGAGCGTGTCGCAGCGGTGGCGCAGATCCGGCCCCTCGGCCTGATCCTTCATCGCGAAGCAGCGGAAGCGGCTCATCACCTTCGGCCGCCCGAGGGGATGATGGATCACGAGCATCGAGCGGTTGCCCGGCACGGTCTCGCCCGAAAGGCGGACGGTGCCGTAGGCAGCACTCGGATTCCCGGCGACGCGGGCGAGCGCGTAGTCGAGGCGGGCGTCGAACTCGACCGGCTTCGGATCGATCTCGAAGCGGCGCGAGCCTTTGCCGTCCAGCGTCAGGTAATCCATCAGGATCGACGCTTTGACCGGGGCGAGGTCGCCCGATTGCGGCAGGCAGTGGTGGTTGGTGAGAACGTAGTCTCCGGGGAGCAGCGCGCCGGTGCAGGAGGCGCCGACCTGCTGCCCGGTGCGAGCGTTCCGCAGGACGATGTCGACGCGTCCGATCGGGCGGGCCAACGCGGCGAGCCCGTCCTTCGGGTCGAGTTCGCTGATCGGCTCGAACGCGCCCTTGTTCTGGTCGACATAGGCCGCCGCGTCGCCCGTCGTCTGGCGCGAGGGGAGTTGCGCACGGCCGTAATCGGCGGGGTCGAAGCCGATGCTCTGCGCGCGCGCGGACGGGGCCGTGCCGATCACGGCCGGGCCCACCGCGAGCAACAGGCCGGCGGCGATCGGGACCGATCGGGCGGGCCGGCGTCTCCGGCGAATCGGGGTCATCGTCTCCCTCCTCTCCGTCAGGGTCGTATGCCCGGCCCGTCCGGCTGGGTCAAAAGTCTCAGAGTGCGGACTGCGCACCCATCAGCGGGTCAGGGCATGGACCAGCCGCTCGTCCGGCAGCGCGGCGCCCGCCTCCGGCAGGGCCTTGATCTCCGGCAGGGCATGGACGGCGTAGACGAGGTTCTGCCGGCCGCCCTCGCGCAGAAAGAATCCCTGGGCCCCGTCGGCGAGCCGGATCGGGGGCAAGGCGGCGGCGCGCAGTTCCGGGCCGATTTCGAGCCGCAGGCCCGGCGCCGCCCCAATGGCGAGCCCGCATAATTCGGGTACGAGCCGGGTTGGGGCGAGGCGCTCGCCGCCCTCCGACTCGACCGGGCGGCGCTCGGGCGGATCGGCGCCGAAGGCTACGCGGCGGCAGGACGAGCCGGGCGGCGCCCGTAGTTCCTCGACGCGGATCGCGGCCGGCTTCTTCGCTGCGGGCGGGGAGGGCGGGGCGGTCTCCGCCTCACGCGCGGGGGCGGCCGAGGCGGGGCCGGCCGCCGGATCATAGGCCGCGCCGATGACGGGAGCCGGCCGGCTCCCGAGCGCGATGAACCCCACGAGGCCGACGAGTCCGACGAGGCCGGCCGCCGCGGCGGCGCCCGCCGGCAGGGCGAAGCGCCCCCCGCTTCGGCGCGGTGCCGGCCCGTCCGCGCCCTTCGGCGGGGTCAGCGCATCCAAGGCGGCCGGCACATCTGCGGCGGGCAGGATCCGCGGTGCCCTGGTCCTCACGAGGGCACGGAGGGCCGTCTCGGCCTCCGCCCGCTCCGGCCCCTCCGGCAGGAGAGCCGCGAGCGGCACATCCGGCGCCTCGGCGAGCAGGTCGCGCGAGCGCTCGATCTTGTCGAGGAGCGCGTAGTCGCCGGGCAGCACCGCGAGATCGCGATCGACCGCCCCGGTCGCCCAGAGGATCAGGTCGGCCTGCGCCGGTTCCGCGACGAAGCGGTGGCCGTGCGCGGCGAGGCCGTGGGCGAGGCAGACCGGCACTTCCCAGGAGCGGCCGGCATCGAACGAACCCGACAGGCGCAGTTCGTGCGGGGATTCCGCCGCGCCGCCGAGCCGGGCGACGGGCCCACCCGGCGCGCAGAGCCGGGCGTAGTCGGCCGACCAGGGCAGGGGGCGGTAGTCGCGGTCGGCGAAGGCGGCCGGCGCCGGCAGGCCGGGGCGCGGGCTCAACGAGCGCAGGCGCAGCGGCCCCCTCGTGGTCGGGATCACGACGAGGATCGAAAGCCCGCTCATGCGCGCCTGATCCGCCGGGGTGCGGCCGGCCTCGTCACGACAGGTCGTCTCACAACAGGAACACCGCGCAGGCGGGATCGCGCAGCATCTGCCCGAGCCGGTCGGCCTCGGCCACGGCCGGGTCGAGGGCGAGCAGGATCGTCCCGTCGACCGGTTCGCCGAGGTCGAGCCGCACTGCCTCGTCGCCGAGCCAGGCCTCGATCCGCCGTGGCATCCGCGCGTCGGGTCCGCGCAGGATCAGGAGCGGAGGCGTGCCCTCCAGGATCTCCAGTTCGAACGGTCCGACCCGGCGTCGGGTCAGCGCGCCGTCCGAGGCCGCCGCGGCGAGGAGCGCGTGGGCGACGGCCTGGGCGCCGAGAAGCGTGCGGTAGCGCCGGGCAGCCTCGGGATCGGAGCGGAGCGCCCGGACCACGGCGAGATCGACCGGGGCGCCCGGCTCCCGGTTGGCGTGCGCCCAGAGAGCGGCGTGACTCGGCCGGGCCGCGGAAGGCCGCGCACGCGTCAGCACGCGGGCAGCGTGGATCTCGGCGAGCAATCGGGCATCCTCGCTCACGCGGCAGCCTCCCCGGCATAGGCCGCCGCGAAGGCTGCCGCGAAGAGGGACCGGTCCGCCGCGAAGGCCGCGTCGAGCGGGCGCTGCCGGGCGAGGCCTGCGAGCGCCCGTTCCAGCCGGCCGGTCTCCGCGGCGAGGCGCAGGAGCGCGGTCTCGGCGGCGGCGAAACCTCGGGCGAGGGCGGCGCGGTCTTCGAAGCCGGACCGTCGCATCCGGCGCAGATCCGCCTCCGCCGCCTCCAGCACGGCGCGCGTCTCGGGATCGAGTCCGTCGCGCTCGGCGATGCGCAGGGCCGCCGCGATGCGCAGCATCCGGGCGAGGTGGGCCGCGAGCGCTCCGGCCCGCTCCTGCAGGGCCGCGTAGCTCCGGGCCTCGGCGCAGGTCGCCCGCTCGGCGACCTCGCCCCCGCCGCCGCCCCGGCGCAGGCGGTTGGCGATTCCCGATTGGACCTGCCCGAAGCTCGCGGCCCGCAGTGTCGTCAGCGGGCGGGTGCGGTGGAAGGGGTCGAGGCGCAGGAGGTCGGTCAGCTCCTCGCGCTCGGCGCCGGTGAGGATCTTCGGACCTTCCGGCCAGTCGGCGAGCAGGGCCGCCAGGGCCTCGGCCGGCTCGGCGGCGGCGAGGTCGCCGAGGGCCGCGTCGAGCCGCTCCTCCCAGCCGGCATGCGCGTCGAGGGAAACGGGGGCGGACAGCCCCTCCAGGCCGCCGATGAGATGGGCGGCCGCCTCGAAGGTCACGAAGTGCTCGGCGACCGTGCGGAAGCCCGGCCGCTCGCCCGCCTCCATCTCGCCGCGCCAGAAGGTGAGGATGTCGTCGTCTGTGAAGGCCTTGCGCCCGGCCAGGAAGCCGAGGATCGCGCGGAAGCGGCGCTCCAGCGGCGCCAGCGGCAGGTGCGCGTTGCGATAGGCGGAGAGGTGGCGGGCGAGGCGCTTGGCCAGGAAGGCGGCGCCCTCGGCATCGGGCGCGGCGGCAAGCTCGTCGAGCCAGCCCGTGACGGCGGCGAACTGCGCCAGATCCTCCGCCGTCAGCACGAATTCGGCGAGCGCGAGCAGGCGCGCGAGGCCGGCCCAGCTCGTGCGCCACGCCTCGCCGAGCACCGGGCCGCGGGCGTCGGCGACGACGGTTCCGGAGAAGCGCGCGGTCACGGCCGCTGCGGTGGCGAGGCCGGGATCGAGTGCCAGGGTGACGAGGTCGCGGCCGCTTGCAGCCTCGGTCCCGCGGGCCAGGGCGGCGAGAGCGTGGGCGAGGTCCCAGAGCGGCTTGTCGCGGTTCGGGCGCACGGCGCCGGTGACGACCCGGGCGAGCCAGGTGCGGTCCTCGCGCGAGAGGTCGCGGCCGTCGCAGACGGCGGCCAGATCGGCCGCGCAACGCTCATCGTACCCGCCGGTCATGCGCCTCCCGGTGCCGGGGCGCCGTGCAACCCCTTGCGATTTCTCGATTCGCTGTATGGTTATCCCGAGCCCGGCCATCCGTCACCCTCCGGCGCCGCGCGCGGTCGCAGCACAGCCGCCGCATGGGCGGGCCAGAGCGCGATCCGGTCTCATGCGGGCCGGATGTTGCGGAGCGCCGCCGCGAGGCCGAGGTCTGCAGCGTTCATGAGCGAAATGCGGGCGGCTGCGACGGTGCGGGGCGGCAGCAGGTTGCCACCCTCACTTGGGCAGGATGTCGGCCGCGCGGGCGGTGGCGATCATCGCCTCGTGCATCGCCCCGTCGTCCACGTCCGACGTCAGATCCCCGAGCCGGTTGTCGAAGGCTTCGTTCTGCGATCCCATGAAGGCCCGGCGCTTTTCGGTGTCGCGGGGATAGGGCGTGGGGAACATCGCGATGCCGCGCTCGACCGCGGCGGCGTGCTTGGGCAGGTTCATCGCCTTCAGGGCATCGACGACGTCGGGCGCCAGCACCCCTGAGGAATTGAAGAACGCTTGGTGCACCGAGCCGTTCAGCATCTCCGCCTCGAAGATCCGGACGACGATGATCCGCGCATGGGCGGGCGGCAGGGCGGCGAGGCGGGCCGCGACCGCCGCCGGCGCGTCGTAGTGGTTCAGGCAGGTCCAAAGCCCGCCGGTGAGAAAGGCGAGGCGGTCGTCTTCGTCCGCGCCGGAGCGCAGCGGCTCGTAGAGCGCCGCGAGTTCCGGCGAACGGGCGATCCGCGCCGCCGCCACGTCGAGGAGGCGCGGCAGGGCGCGGAAGCGCTCGGACAGACGATCCAGGGCGGCGTCGAGCGCGGCATCGCGGATCTCGCCGTGGCCGTCGCTCCAGCGGTCGTAGCGCCGGGCCTGCGTGCCGCCGTAACCCGGCCCGAACAGGGCCGCTCCCTCGCGCAGCAGTGCGGCGTGCCCGGCCAATCCCTCGGCATCGAGGGCCTGGAGCGCGTCCTCGAGAAAGACGCTGTCGGAGAGGACGAAGAAGCCCTTCAGGCCGGTGGCGCCGCCCGTCCAGTGATCGAGCGCGGCCAGCACCAGCACGGACCGCTCCGCAGGCTTGAAGGTCGCCAGTCCCCGCGCGAGGGCGGCCCGCATCTCGGCCGCACCGGCCGCGTCCAGAGAGAAGCGGTTGAAGTCCCGGCGCGTGTCGGACTTGAAGAACAGGTCCGGCATGCGCAGCGGCACCACCCGGTTCTCGAGCGCCTTGGTCATCGGGTAGTGCCGAAGGGCCTCGAGGTCGCAGCCTCGGGCCGGCGGGCACGCTGCGGCGGTCAGGAGGCAGGCCGTCGCGAGCCCGAACCATCGTCCCGAGACAGAGGGACGGCGAGGCGGGCGCTGTGGCACGCCTGACCCGGTCCGCCCGAGCACCTTCGCTTGACCGTCCATTCCGATCCTCGTCTCCCGGCGCTGTCCGCGGCGTCAGCGCACCACGATCCGCGCCGTCGCCTCGGTGATTCCGGGCGTCGCCCGGATCTTCTCGAGGAGGTCGAGCACGTCGGAGGGCTGCAGCAACTTGGCCTCGCCGTCCACGCCCGGCGCCGCCGCGAGCCAGCGCTCGGCGAGTTCCGGCGGCAGGCCGCCGTCGACGCCGAAGCAGGCGAAGAGGTTCTCGAACGGCTCGCCCGCCACGATCTCGTCGAGGCCGTAGCCGCGCGGGTAGCGCTTCGCCTCGCCGGGCTTGAGCGGTGCCGCCGAAGCGGTGTTGCCGCGCACCGGCAGGGCGATAAAGGCGGTCTCGTCGGGGGCGAGGACCCAGCAGTAGAGGCTTTGCCGGGCGCGTGCTTCGATGCGCATCTCCAGGCGCTGTCCGGCCGAGAACGGCGTGGCGGTGGCCGCCACCGTGAGACGCCCGGCATCGGTGCGGGCGGTCGCCGCGAGATGGTCGAGGAAGGGCCGCGGGGTCGGGTCGCAGCCGAGACCCTCGATCCCGATGCGCCGCCGCCCGGTCGGGGCCAGCACGGCGTCATCGCGCTGGAACTCCAGCTCCATCCACGATTGCCGGTTCGGGTCGGTCAGGAAGCGCCCGCGCGCGGTGACCGGTCCGGCACAGGCCGTGCCGGGGGGGCGGCGGCGCACGTCGAGGCGCCCCCCCTTCAGGATGCGGTTGGCCGAGCGCGCCTCGGCATCGAGCGCGATGACGAGGCGGTCGGTGAGGGCGCCGGCGCAGGTGGAGTGTCCGCCCTCGGCCACGAAGGGGCAGACCTCGATGGCCTTCGCGTGCGGCGCCGCCGCGGCGAAAGTCTTTACGGCGCCCTCCATCACCGCGTCGATGTCGGCGACGGCCGCCCCGACGCGGATCGGCACGATCAGGGGCTCGCTCGTCGCCTTGCAGACGGCGTTCCGGGTGATCGCCTGGAGGCGCAGGGCCGCGGTGTCGCCGGCCCGGCGCGGTTCCACCAGGAAGACGCTGGCATCGCCCGCGAAGGCCGCGCGGATCTGCGCCTCGGCCTCCACCCCCGACAGGCCGGACGTACCCTCGCGCAGGGCCTTGATTCGCACCACGTCGGCCGCCGCCGCGAGCCGCACGCGGCCGGTCGCCTGGAGCCGGCTCTCGACGGCGAGGCGCACCTCCTCCGCTTGTTCGCGGGAGAGCGCCGTCTGACCCGGCTCCACGCCGACCACGGCGAGGGTCAGGTCGGGCCGCCCGGCGCAGGCCGCCACCGTGTCGAGGAAGGGGGCGAGGGTGGCGGTGGCCGGATCGGCGCGGGCGGCCGCTGAGAGAAGCAGGAAGGCCGCGAGGAGGAGGAGCCTCATTCCGCCTCGTTCGCCCGGGCGTACTGGTCGAGGGCGCGGACGAAGACGGGATTGAAGCGGCCGTCGAGGGCCCCCGAATAGTAGGCGGCCTCCTTGACCGCGCGCTGCACGGTGCGGATCGTCTCCGGCTTCAGCTTCTGCGCCGCCGTATCCGTGGCCGAGACCGAGGCCGCGCCGAGTTCACCCTGCTTGAGCGCCCGCAGAACCATGTCGGCGGAGCGCACGCCGGGGAAGTAGCGGCCGAAGCCATTGTCGATCAGTGTCGCCATCGTTGCCATGGCGACGGGATCGCCCTTGTCGGCCGCCTGCCGGAACAGGTCGAAGCCCAGGCGCAGGTCCCGCGGGAAGCCGTAGCTGCCGGTGGCGTAATGCGGCACCAGCTTCGAGATCGAGGGGACGTCGCCGCCCGCGACCGCGCGCTTGTAGAGCGCCACGGCCCCGGCCTCGTCCTTGGGGACGCCGTTGCCGTATTCCAGCATCCGCGCGGCGTTGGCGAGCGCCACCACGTTCCCGGCCTCGCCCGCCTGCCGGTAGAGGCGGTAGGCTTCGGCCTGGCCGCGCTTCACCCCCTGACCGTTCTCGTAGAGGGCTGCGAGATTGTTCATTGCCGAGACGCTGCCGGCCTTGGCGGCCCGGTCATAGGACGCGAACGCCTCCTTGGACCGGTCGGCCCGGTCGTAGGCGCGGCCGAGCTGGTAGGCGAGGCGGCGCAACTGCGGGTAGGCGGCCGAGGCCCCGCGGCAGGCCTCGATGGCGGCGGAGGCCTCGATGCGCCCCAGCTTCACTCCCGGCACGCCCTTCGGCCGGTCGGGATCGTCGGTGCCGGCGGCGAGCTCGTCGCAGCGCTTCACCCGCGGATCGCTGCTCGGGTTCGTGCCGCCGAGATAGCCCTCCGCGAGACCGCGATAGGCGCAGACCTCGCCGCAGGAATCGAGATAGGCCTGATACTGTCGCGCGCCGCCGAACTTCGCCCAGTTCTCCTGGTTGATCGCCGCCGCATCGCGCTTGCGGCCGGCGAGCAGCCGGTCCATCGCCTGGGCGCGGTGGGCGCAAGCCTCACCGCACGTGCCGATGTAAGCCTCGAAGGCCTCGCGCGTGCCGAGGCTCTCGGCGCGGCGCCACGCCGCCTCGTCGCCGATCGCCGCGACGCCGCCGGCCACCGCCGCGACGGGGAGCGACGCCTTCAACACGATCGGCGCATCGTCGATCTCCGGCACCTGTTCGCGGCCCGAGGCGCGCCGCGCCGCCTCCTCGACCTCGCGGCGCAGATATCCCTTCAATTCCGGCCACTGAATCAGTCCATCGCCGTTGCCGGGCCCATCCTTGGCGTCGGCGAGCCCCGACACGCCCATCAGGAAGCGGCTGGTGAGAAGCCCGAGCTTGTTCGCCTCGTCCCAGTTGGCGGGTGTCGCGCCCGAGGTGGCGACGAGGCGCACGATCCCGCTCTCCGCCTTCGGCCGGGCCGGACTGAACCCAGGGGCCGAGACCGCGAGCAGGCTCTCGCCCTTGCGGCCCGTCTCGCCGGTGAAGCAGGCATCGACCATCACCACGAGCTGGCGCTCGGAGCCGATCTTGCGCTTCACGAGGTCGAGGTTGCGGTAGAGGGTTTCCAGCAAATAGCCGCTCTCGCCCTGGTTCGGGTTGCCGTCCTCGGGCAGCAGGAAGGGCTGGTTCGTCGCGAGATCCGGCACGCCGTGGCCGGAATAGTAGACGAACACGTTGGAGCGGCCCTCGCGCACGCTGCGCCAGAGCCGGCCCGATTGCGGGTTGCGCTCGGTGCCGAAGACTTGGTTGAACTCGTTGAGGGTCGCGTCCTTCAGGAGAAAGACGTTGCTGTCGCGGTAGCCCAGACGCTCGATCAGGTAGGCGCGGATCGCCTCCGCGTCGTTATGAGCGAAATCGACCGGGACCGTCTGCTTGTAGCTGCGGTTGCCGATCACCACGGCGACCGAGTCGGCATTGTCGGCGAACGGCGCCGTCTCGGGGGCGGCCTGGGCGGGTGCGATCTCGGCCAGCGCGATCTGGGCCGGCACGGCGAGGGCGAGGCTGGCGGCCAGGAGGAACACGGCATCGCGAATTGCTCTGCGCGCGGCGGATACCAGGCCCTGTCTCGGCATGCGGATCGTCCTCTTCTCGGCTCGCGGGCCGAGTCTCAAATCCTTGGAGCGGGGCACCCGCCTCGGGCGCCACCTAGGGGTAGCCGCTCGCTGACTGGGAAACAATGCCGCCCCGAAGGGCCCGCCGCACGGGCGAGGAGGTGGCTCGTCCATCGTCCCTCAGCCTCCGGAAAACAGCATGAGGAGGAGGCCGAGGGCGGCGAGGTGGAGCGGGCAGAGGGCGGTCAGCATCCCGTCGCCTCCCTACGGCAGGTAGAGGCCGCGGCCGCAGCGGCGCACCCGGCGGGCCTCGACATAGCCGGTGTAGCGATTGAACACCTCGACCGTGCGGTAGAGGCAGTACCGGCCGGAGTTGCGCCCGTTGTAGTAGACGCCGCCATTGTCGAGATCGACGCCGAGGAACTCCTGATTGCCGGTCGGCGCGGCGGCCTCCTGAGCGAAGGCGGAGGGCGCGGCGCCGAGGAGGCCGGCGCCGACGAGTGCCAGGATCATCACCTTGTTCATGTCGGTTCTCCCTGATCGGGCGGTGTCCATCCGCCTTCGCCAGGGGCATGGGAGCGACAGACCGGTTTTCGCGCGAACCGGCCTGAGAAAAAATCGCCGGGCGCCCGGCGAGGCTCATGCCGCGGAGGTTTCCGGGCCCTCGATCAGGCGCAGGCTGCGGCGCAGGCTCTGCGGCGGATGGCCGAAGGCGCGCAGGAAGGCGCGCCGCATCCGGTCACGGTCGGCGAAGCCGGTGTCGCGCGCCACCACGTCCAGGGTGTGGCGCCCCTCTTCGAGCATCGCCTTCGCCGCCTCCAGGCGCAGCCGCTCGACCGCCTTGGCCGGGGATTGTCCGGTCTCCTCGCGGAAGAGCCGGCTGAACTGGCGCGGGCTGACGCTCGCGGCCTCGGCGAGTTCCTCGACAGTCAGCGGATTGCGCAGGTGCTCCTTGGCGTAGACGAGGGCGCGGCGGACCCGGTCGGAGCGCGGCTCCAGTTCGAGCAGCGCCGAGAACTGCGACTGGCCGCCGGGGCGGCGGTGGTAGACGACGAGCTTGCGGGCGATGGCGCGCGACAGCTCGGCGCCGTGGTCGTCCTCGATCAGCGCCAGCGTCAGGTCGATCGCCGCGCTCATCCCGGCCGAGGTCCAGATCGGGCCGTCGGCGACGAAGATTCGGTCGTCATCGACGCGGATCAGGGGAAAGCGCTCCTGCAGGTCGCGGGCATGGGCCCAGTGGGTCGTCGCCACCCGTCCGTCGAGCAGACCGGCCTCGGCCAGGGCGAAGGCGCCGGTGCAGAGGCCCGCGACGCGCCGCGAGGTTCGGCCGGCCCCGGCGATGTAGGCGCGCAGACGCGGCGTGAGCGGGCGCGGCAGCAATTCGCCGACCACCATCAACGTGTCGGGAGCCTCCGCCAGCGGGACGGTCTCGATGCCGATGCCGAGCGAGGATCGGACGGTGCCGCCGCGCTCCGACATCACGAGCAGCCGGTAGGCCTCGCGGCCGAGATGCACGTTGGCGAACTCGAAGGCGGACAGGGCGGCCAACCCCATCACTTGGAAGCCGTCCTCCAGGATGAACCCGACCTGCCGCATCCGACGCTCCGCATCCATGTCCTGTTTTGACGTTTATACGTCATTTCAGACACGCCGGTCCAGGGATAGGGTCCTGCCATCGAAACGGCCATGCAGCCTCGGCAAACGCCGCGGCCAGCCTCAGGACAGGACCCGGACCATGACCTCAACCTCCGGCACCGTGCTCATCACCGGCGCCTCATCCGGCATCGGCGCCGTCTATGCCGACCGCTTCGCCGCCCGATCCCACGACCTGATCCTCGTTGCCCGCAACAAGGCGCGGCTCGATGCCGTCGCCGACGACCTGTCCCGCCGCCACGGCGTCGCGGTTCGGACCGTCGAGGCCGACCTGACGGAGCGCGCGGGTCTCGCCGCGGTCGAGCACATCCTCGAGAGTGATCCGTCCATCACCCATCTCGTCAACAATGCCGGCTTCGGCAGCGCCGCGCCGCTCGCGTCCGCCTCCGTGGACGAGATGGAACGGATGATCGCCATCAACGTCACCGCGCCGATGCGCCTGACCTACGCCGCGGTGCCCGCCTTCACGGCCCGCGGAGCGGGTACGATCATCAACATCGCCTCGATCGTCGCCATCGGGCCCGAGGTGCTGAACGGCGTCTATGGCGGCTCGAAATCCTTCGTCCTCGGCTTCAGCCACAGCCTGCGCAAGGAACTCGCCGGCACCGGCGTCACGGTGCAGGTGGTGCTGCCCGGCGCGACCGGAACCGAGTTCTGGGATGTCGCCGGCCTGCCCGCCAGCAACCTGCCGCAGGATTGGGTGATGTCGGCCGAGGATCTGGTCGATGCCGCGCTCGCCGGCCTCGACCGGGGCGAGTTCGCCACCGTGCCCTCGCTTCAGGACGCTGGCGAGTGGGACGCCTGGGAGGCGGCACGGCAAACCATGCTCCCGCACCTTTCCAACGCCGTCCCAGCCTCGCGCTACCGCGCGGCTTGAGCAATATCAGGTTTCGAAAGGATGAGTCCTTCCGCAGGTCGAGGGCGGATCCCTGGTTGAAGGGAAGCCGGGACATCACGCGGCGAAGTCCAGCCCGTCGCGGCCGGCAAGGCTTTCGCCGAGGAAGGTGATGAGCGGCTGGACGAGGTCTGCGGCCCGCTCCTCGCCGAGTACCATGACCTCGGTCATCGGCAGGGCCGGCCAGACCTCGGGAGCGCGCAGAATCTGCATGCCCTCCTGCAGGAATGAGCGGCCGAGCAGCGTCACGCCGAGGCCCCCCGCCACCGCCGCCTGCACCCCGGTGAGGCTGCTGGCAGTGCAGGCGGCATTCCATTCCCGCCGCACCGAGTCGAGCGCCGCGATCATCATCTCGCGGTAGCTGCAGGGCGGGGCGAGCATCACCAGCCGGGCAGGCTTGGTGAAATCGAGTTCGTAATCGGCGGAGGCGAGCCAGACGAGCGGCTCGCGCCAGATCACCCGGCCGCGGGGATGCGTGCCGCTGCGCTTGGCGATCACCGCGTCGAGCCGGTTGGCGTCGTAGGCTTCGAGCAGGGTGCAGCTCAGCCCGGTCATCAGGTCGATATGCACCCCCGGATAGAGCCGGCTGAAGCGCGCGAGCAGCTTCGGCAACTGGCCGGGAATGAAGTCCTCGGACACACCAAGCCGCAGGGTGCCGCTGGCCGGCGGCTCGCGCCACTCGCGCATCAGCTTGTCGTTGAATTCCAACATCTGGCGCGCGGCGACCAACAGGCGCTCGCCGTCCGGAGTCAGCCCGAGGGTGCGGCTGGTGCGGTCGAAGACGCGGCGTCCCAGGATCTCCTCGAGACGCAGTACCTTCTGGCTCACCGCCGATTGGGAGCGATGCACGACGTCGGCGGCGGCGGTGAAGCTGCCGGTCTCCGCCACCGCCACGAAGGCGCGCAGCAGGTCGAGTTCGAGGTCCGGATGGCGCATGGCCGGTTGGCGTCTCGGCTGTGAACGCGGACAGGCGGCAACGCGCCCCGGCCGTCACGCATCTTCGCGATCCGGATGAATTTCAGCAAGCAGAAAATCTGATCGCATCGATCAGAACTATGCGTTTCTCAACTTCATTGCGGCGGCGCATCCTTCGGCTCGCCGGGCCCGACGACCGGCCGGATGGGCTTCGAGCCCACTCCGCCTCCCTCGAAGAGGCCCGCCATGTCCGCCTCGACCGCCATCTCCGAGCCGCCCACCTGCCATGCCCTGGCGGCTTCGTCCGCCCTCCGACGCGTAGGCTCGGCGCCGGCGCTTCTGCTCGGCGGCGCGATCCTGCTCTGGGGCGCGAACTGGCCGGTGATGAAGCTCGGGCTCGGTCATGTCTCGCCGCTCTGGTTCTCGGCCCTGCGCTTCGCCACGGGCGCGGCCTGCCTGTTCGCGTGGCAGGCTGCCCGCGGCGCGGTGTGGCGGCCTCGGGGCGCGGATCTCCCCTTCATCGCCTCCATCGGCCTGCTGCAGATGATGCTGTTCACCGCACTCGGTGCCGTGGCGATGACGCATCTGCCGGCCGGACGCTCGGCGATCCTGAGCTACACCACGCCGATCTGGGTCGTGCCGATGGCGGTGCTGGTCTTCGGCGAGCGGCTCGGGCGCCTGCAATGGGCCGGGATCGGACTGGCGGCCCTCGGCGTCGCGATCCTGTTCAATCCGCACGCCATCGACTGGCGGGACGGAACCGTGCTCGGCGCCCACGGGATGCTGCTCGCGGCCTCCGCCGCCTGGGCCGTCTGCATCCTGCACCTGCGCCACGGTCGCTCGGCGGCCTCCGCGGCGCAGCTCGCGCCCTGGCAGATGCTGCTGGCCGCCGCCGTGCTGCTGCCGCTCGCGCGCGCGGCCGAGGGACCGTTCACCGGGGATGGGACCGTGACGTTCTGGGCCTGCCTGATCTTCGTCGGGCCGCTCGCCACCGCCTTCGGCTTCTGCGCCGTCAATGCCGCGAGCCGGCAGGTGCCGGCGAGCCGGATGTCGACACTGATGCTCGCGGTGCCCGTCACCGGCCTCGCGATCGCGACGGTGACGCTGCACGAGATGCCCGGACCCGACCTCGTCCTCGGCGCTCTGGCGATCATCCTCGGCATCGCCGCCAGCGCGGTGCCCGCCCGCCTCACCCATCCGCACCGAAGGAAAGCCCGCAACTGACGCGGGCCTCGTCAAGCCAGAAGGAGTCTTTCCATGCGTGCCGTCGGCTTCCACAAACCCCTGCCCATCGAGGACGCGCAGGCGCTGCTCGACCTCGGGCTGCCCGTGCCCGTGCCGGGGCCGCGCGACCTACTGGTCCGGGTGCGGGCGGTCTCGGTCAATCCGGTCGATACCAAGGTGCGCCGACGCGCGAATCCGCCCGAGGGGCAGCCGCAGGTGCTGGGCTACGACGCCGCCGGCCTCGTCGAGGCGGTCGGCCCGGAGGTGACCCGGTTCAAGGTCGGGGACCCGGTCTTCTACGCCGGTGCGCTGGGCCGACCCGGCACCAATGCCGAGCTGCATTGCGTCGATGAGCGGATCGTCGGCCACAAGCCCGCCTCGCTGTCCTTCGCGGAAGCCGCGGCGATGCCGCTCACCGCGATCACCGCCTGGGAGGCCTTGTTCGATCGGCTCGACATCCGCCGGCCGGTGCCGGGGGCGGCGCCCGCGGTCCTGATCGTCGGCGGAGCCGGCGGTGTCGGCTCCATCGCCGTTCAGCTCGCCCGCCGGCTCACCGACTTGACCGTGATCGCCACCGCCTCGCGGCCCGAGACGGCGGCGTGGAGCCGGACGCTCGGCGCGCATCACGTCATCGATCACACCCGGCCGCTGGCGGCGGAGGTCGCGGCGCTCGGCGTCGGCGCCCCGGGCTTCGTGTTCTCCACCACCCACACCGACCGGCACCTGCCGGAGATCGGCGCCCTCGTCGCGCCGCAGGGCCGGTTCGCGCTGATCGACGATCCGGCCGCTCTCGACGTGCTGCCCCTCAAGCAGAAGAGCGTCTCGACGCATTGGGAGTTCATGTTCACCCGCTCGATGTTCGCCACCGCCGACATGGACGCGCAGGGTCGCCTGCTCGACGAGGTGTCGCGCCTCGTCGATGCGGGCACGCTGAAGACCACGGTGGCCGACCATTTCGGAGCGATCTCGGCCGCCAATCTCCGCCGCGCCCACGCGCTGATCGAGAGCGGGCGGGCCAAGGGCAAGATCGTGCTGGAGGGTTGGGCCTGACCGAGGGCGGCGCTCCGCCACGGCGGTCGCTCGCCGGGCCGAGCGCGGCCCGTTTCCCGGGTCAGGCGGAGTACAGCCAATGCGCCGGCATGTCCGAAAATGCTGTGTTTATGGCGTTGCCGGGATCCGAGTCATCGATGACCATGGATACGGTCAGGCGGAGCCACAGGGGTGTCGGTCGATGGTGAGTCTCACGATCAACGGTCATCAGCATACGGTCGATGCCGATCCAGATACGCCGCTACTCTTCGTTCTGCGCGACGCGCTCGGACTGACCGGCACCAAGTACGGTTGCGGCATCGGCCAATGCGGTGCCTGTACGGTTCTGCTCGACGGGCAGGCGACGCGCTCCTGCCAGGTGCCGGTGGAGAGCGTCGGCGCGCAGGCCGTCACCACGATCGAGGCGATCGAAGCGGATCCGGTCGGCGCCCGGGTCGTCGCGGCCTGGATCGGGATCGAGGTGCCGCAATGCGGCTACTGCCAGTCCGGCCAGGTCATGGCCGCGACCGGTCTGCTCAAGGAAACCCCGAAACCCTCCGAGGACGAGATCGCCGCGGCAATGACCAACCTGTGCCGCTGCGGCACCTATAATGCCATCGCCGCCGCCGTGCGGCAGGCCGCGGCCTGACGGAGGCGAGGATGAACGATCTCACGCCCCTCCATCGCCTCGGCATCGGTGCCCGGCACCCCGTGGAGCCGGTGCAGAACCTGTCGCGCCGCGGTTTCCTCGGGATCGCCGCCGGTGCGCTCCTGCTCGGCATCGACCTGCCGGGGGAGGCCGCCGCCCAGACCCGGGCGGAAGGGCCGGCGGCGGTGGCGCCGAAACCCGGCACCCGCGTCGCCGCCTTCCTCGAGATTCGCCCCGACAGCTCCGTGCGCCTGCTCAGCCCGTTCGTCGAGGGCGGCCAGGGCATCAATACCGGGCTTGCCCAGACCATCGGCGAGGAACTCGACCTCGATCCGGCCCGGTTCGCCGTCGAATGCGCGCCGCCCGGTCCCGATTACGCCGTCGTCAACGGTCTGCGCATGACGGGCGGCAGCTTCTCGACCCGGTCGAGCTTCGAGGCGATGCGCCGGCTCGGCGCCACCGCCCGCGACATGCTGATGCGCGCCGCCGCCGCCCGGCTCGCCGTGCCCCAGGACAGCCTGACGACCGAGGACGGGCGCGTGATCCACGCCGCTTCCGGCCGGAGCCTCGGCTACGGCGAAGTGGCGGAAGCCGCCCTCGCGCTCCCGCCGCGGGACGACGTGGCGCTGAAGGACCCCAAAGCCTTCCGCTGGATCGGCCGTGCGGTGGCCCGGCTCGACATGCGCGACAAGGCGACCGGCCGCGCGACCTACGCCATCGACATCCGCGTCGAGGACATGCTGCACGCGGCCGTGCAGCACGCGCCGCAGCTCGGGACCGAGCCGCAGACAATCGCCAACGAGGCGGAGGTGCAGGGGATGCCGGGCGTCCACTCGGTTCACCGCCTGCCCGGCGCGGTGGCGGTGGTCGCCGATTCCTGGTGGCGGGCGCGCAAGGGCGCCGAAGCCCTGCAGGTCGCCTGGACGGATCCGGCCCCGGAGGGGACCGCGACGGTCTCGAAAACCTTCTCCTCGTCGGCGATGCTCGCCGCGCTGAAGGGCTCGACCGAGCCCGGCATCCCGGCCGAGCAGGAGGGCGATCCGGCTGCCGCCTTCGCGGGCGCCGCGCGGGTGATCGAGGCGGAGTACGACGCGCCCTATCTCGCCCATGCCCAGCTCGAACCGCCCTCGGCCGTCGCCCGGTTCACGGCGGACGGCAGCCTCGATCTCTGGCTGCCCAACCAGATGCCGGAGCTGTTCCAGCAAATCGCCGCGAAGACCGCGGGCCTGACACCCGAGCGGGTGCGCATCCACTCGCCGATGCTCGGCGGCTTCTTCGGGCGCCACTTCGCCTACGGCCCGGCCAACCCCTTCCCGCAGGCGATCCTGCTCGCCAGGGCGACGGGCCGGCCGGTCCGGGTTCTGTGGTCGCGGGAGGAGGAGTTCGGCATGGATGCCGTGCGCCCCTTGAGCTTCGCCCGGTTCAAGGCCGCGCTCGGGGCCGACGGAATGCCGGTGGCGCTCCAGACCACGGCGGTCGGCGAAGGCCCGATCGGCCGCTGGTTCGGCGCGCTGTTCAAGTCGCCGGTCGATTCCTCCGTCGTCGAGGGTCTCGACAAGAAGCCCTACGCGATCCCGAACCGGCGCCTCGACTACGTGAAGGTGCCGCATCCGGTGACGATCGCCTTCTGGCGCTCGGTCGGCCACTCGATGAACGATTACTTCTACGAGAGTTTCCTCGACGAGATCGCCGCAGCCGGCGGCCGCGACCCGTTCGATCTGCGCATGGCGCTGTTGAAGGACAGCCCGCGCCACCGAACGCTGCTCAGGGCGGTCGCGGATCTCGCCGGTGGATGGCGGCGCGGGCCGTTTCCGGCGGAGGACGGCACCCGCCGGGCACGCGGCATCTCGATGGCCTCGCCCTTCGGCTCGGAGACCGCGACCATCGCCGAGGTGTCGCTGAAGGACGGCGAGGCGTGGGTTCACGACCTCTGGATCGCCATCGATCCGGGCAGCGTGGTCAATCCGGCCATCGTCAAGCGGCAGGTCGAGAGCGCGGCGGCGCTCGGCCTTTCTTCCACGCTGCTGGAGCAGGTGGTCTACGAGAACGGCCAGCGTCAGGCGAAGAACTTCGATGCCTATCCGATCCTCGACCGTGAGCGGATGCCGCGGGTTCACGTCACCATCGTCGAGAGCGGGGCGCCGATGGGCGGCATCGGCGAGCCGGGCCTGCCCGGCGTGCCGCCCGCGGTGGTCAACGCGGTCGCGGCGCTCACCGGTCAGCGCGTGCGCAGCCTGCCGCTCGCCAAGACGCATCTGTCCGGTGTCTGAGGCCCTGCGGCGGGGTGGAGAAGCGCAACGATGACGACGGCGGCGGTGTCACGGGAGGCGAGCCCGGTTCGTGCCGGTCCAGCGCCCCGCTTCGAATACTTGCCGGTCGCGCTGTTCGGTGCCGTGATGGGGCTCACCGGTCTGAGCGTGGCATGGGGTCTGGCCAGTGCGCGCTACGGCCTGCCCGCCCTCGTCGCCGAGGCGATCGGCTGGAGCGCGCTCCTCACCTTCCTCGTCCTCGCCCTGGCCTACGGCGCCAAGGCGGTCACGGCCTGGCCGACGGTGCTGGCCGAGTTCCGCCATCCGATCGCCGGAAACCTGTTCGGCACCGTCCTGATCAGCCTGCTGTTGCTGCCCTTCGTGCTCAACGGGATCAATCCGTTGCTCGCAGCGGCGGCCTGGGTGACCGGTGCGGCCGGCATGGTGGTGTTCGCCGTGCTCATCGTCAGCCGCTGGATGGGAAGCCGCCAGCAACTCGCCCACGCGACGCCCGCCTGGATGGTGCCGGTGGTCGGCCTCCTCGACATCCCGCTCGCCGCGCCGATGCTCGGCCTGCCCCATACGCAGACACTGACCATGTTCGCGTTGAGTGTCGGCCTCTTCTTCGCGATACCGCTCTTCACCCTGGTCTTCTCGCGCCTCGTCTTCGAGGAGCCGCTGCCCGTGGGCCAGCGGCCGACGCTGATGATCCTGGTCGCCCCCTTCGTCGTCGGCTTCTCCAGCTATACCGCGACGTTCGGCCGGATTGATGCCTTCGCGGAGGCGCTGTTCCTCATCGGCCTGTTCGTTCTCGTCGTCCTCGTCGGCCGTCTGCGCGACATGCCGCGCTGCTGCCCGTTCCGCGTCTCGTGGTGGGCCGTGAGCTTTCC
>Ga0233425_10003703_pt1 | contig 27147 bp, 30 predicted proteins | sample Watercolumn_Towu_2_FD_181712 | JGI IMG/M metagenome (GOLD analysis project Ga0233425, IMG submission 181712) | Freshwater microbial communities from Lake Towuti, South Sulawesi, Indonesia - Watercolumn_Towuti2014_140_MG | ecosystem: Environmental > Aquatic > Freshwater > Lake | place...
GGAAGAAGTCAGCCTTTAGATATTGCAGAGTTAGAAAGAATGCTTAAAGGCGGAAAAGAATTAAGCTGGGGCGGGATAAGATTTAGTGAAGATGGAAAAGTAAGATTTGCACCCAAGGGAAGTTATGTTTTAGGAGAAAGAACATCAGAACAATTAGCAAAAGATGGCTTAATGATTGTAACTTATGATGTTGAAGGTGCTGAAAAATGTGCGAAAGCATCTAAAACAAGAAGGCATAATCCAATAACTTATGGTGTCGAGGTCTTAAAAGAGGGGGTAGTTGAACAAAGAGTATCGGCTGTCTTCGAGTTCGACGACGGGCTTCGTTTCTGTGGCTGCTGGTTCGGCAGCAGCAACGGCGGCTATGCTTCTGGGGTGTTGTAGTGGGCGAAGCCCGTAAAAATTTTTCGAAAGTTTTATTAACTCTTTATTTTATAATTTTGAGTCTTAGTTTGGCATTTATGCCTTGCTAGGGCCACACGCCTATTGCTTATGTTCTGCAATATGGATATGTTCTTTGGATAATACTTTTCAATCACCAAAATCTTTTTAAGGAAGTTATTATGAGTTATTAGATAATTAAAAAAGCAACTGCTCGCGCCTTCGGCGCTTGCAAGATAGTCTGCCTTTAGGCAAATTATTTAGTGGTCGCCTTAGGCTCCCAACAATAAATTAATAAAACTGGCATGGAAAAACTTTTGCATTTGCAATGGTTATTATAGTTGCAAAGCAAGAATTAATCAAAAGCAAAAGTTTTTTGGCTAAGGTAGAACAGGTCTTGCTGAAAGAAGCAAACAATGCCCCCTAAAGTTAATTAATAAACTGTTGGGAGCTAACAGAGACTACAAAATAAGAGCGAAGAGCTAACAACAAAAACAAAAAAGATGGAAACAGAAAATAAATTAATTTTGGATTTCCTTAAGAAAGTTTCTCCTGGAACTCCTTTGAGAATTGTGATAGATGACTTATTGAGAAGCAATATGGGTGCTTTGATTGTTTTTAACTCGCCTGAATTAGAGCCAATTATTGATGGGGGGTTTAAGGTTAATTGCGCTTTCAGCGCCCAAAGATTATTTGAATTATGCAAGATGGATGGAGCTGTTATCATTTCTCCTGAATTAGACAAAATTCTTTATGCAAATGTACTTTTAACTCCTGATTTTACAATAAGCACAAGCGAGACAGGAACAAGGCATATAGCTGGAGAAAGAACAGCAAAGCAGGCAAATACTCCTGTAATAGCTGTTTCAGAAAGAAGAAGGAAAACAACATTATTTTTTCCAAAATCAAAGCAATATTTGCGAGGATTGGATGAAATTTTAAGAGAAGTTACATCCAGTTTGCAAGTTTTAGATGAACAGCGCGAATTGCTTGACGAGGCTGTTTCAAAACTAACTATATTGGAGATGTCTGGTTTAGTTTCTGTAAGTGATGTCTGTAAGGTTATACAAAGAGCAGATATTATGCTGAGAATTTCAGATTCAATTAAAAAATATTTTACAGAGCTTGGCACACAGGGAAGCATATTAAATTTAAGATACAAGGAATTATTAAGAGGCATAGAAAAATTAAAAGACTTTGTTATACGGGATTATTCAGCAATGCCCTTGCAAAAGACAAATACTTTAATCTCAAATATAACTTTTGAGGGATTATTAGATTTAGATGCTATTGCCTTGTTATTATTAGAAAAAAAGCCAGAAGAAAATGTAATGCCAAAAGGCTTCAGGTTTTTTTCTTATTTAAATATAGATGAAAAAGAAGTTTCTCAATTAGTTGACTCCCTTATTTCTTTAAACAAAATTTTTAATGCAAGTGCAGAAGAATTAGACAAAATTCTTGCAGGCAAAGGAGAAAAATTAAAGCAGGATATAGATGATTTAAGAGAGCAGATTTTGTCTGGAAAGGTTATATTTTAAATACAATAACCTTTTTATTTTGGTGAATTCAGTGGTCGTTCAAATCCTGCATTAGATCCATCTAGAGATGGTGTTTTTAGAGATGAACCTTGTTATAGTTCAGAAGTATCCCCGCAAGATATTAAAAGAAGAGAAGAATATCGTGCTGCTGTATTAAAAAGACTAAGGGCAAGAGGATGATAAAATCACAACTCTTATAATCTCAAACATTTAAAACTTGTTCTTTTCCAACTAACTCTGGAGCAATATTTCTTTTAGTAAGAATCCAATCAAGCTTTATGAGGTTGCTTACAAATAGATTGTGTGTGTTTAACTTAAAATAATCAGATTTTCCAACTTTCCTTGTTTTAATCAAAATTCCTGAATTGATGAATTTTTGAAAAAAAGATTTTAGTGAGTTATAGCTTACATTGCTTTCTCTTGCTATCTCAGTCATAGGGTAATCAAAAAAATGATTTTCTATTAAAAAATCAATCACCCTTAACTGGGGCGTGTCTCCAAAGCTCTGCAGAAAAAAAGAGCTGTTTTCTTTTATTTTCATAATTATAAGTAGAAAATTCTACTTTTTAAATGTTTCTATTTAATAAAAGAAACTATCAAAGATAGAAACATTTAAAAATCGGCAGTTTTTATATAATTATGCTGGAAACAGAAAAAGCACAAGTAATGTTTAAATTAGCAAGAAAAAATAATTGGAATGCATGCTATGACAGAACAGAGCATTTTAAAAGATTTCAAGCTCTTGATGAAATAATAAAAGAGCTTTCTAAATGTGGCTGGCTTATTATGCATAAAAAGCCAAAGTTTTTAGGAATTTCATTAAACACTCAATTTAAAAAAGAAATAATCGAGTTTATAGAGCAGTATATGCCTGAATTAAGAGGATATATAAAATAAAAAGAAAAAAACTGTCCTCCGAACGGTTTAAAAAATAAAGTTTTAATAGCAAAGATATTTTACATAGGTTATAAGAATATTGTTTGCTGAATAACTTCTCTCACAAGAAATAACATCTAATCCCCCTACCTTTCCAAAGGTTGAAAAATCGGATATAATTGCACCTGAGGGAAGCGAAGTATTTCCAGATATAAACCTTTGAACAGCATTTAATTGATCTGCTGATCTATTTGCATAGTTTAACCCGAGTCCAAAAAGACATTTTCTGGGCGTACTCCCTAATCCTGCATTATATTTAACAGGATTTTCACAGATATTTTTTCCATTAACAACGCTAAAGTTGTTATAGTTCACATTTATGAAATCTGAAACAAAAACTGGAGAGATCTTTGTGTTTAGCATTGCATCAATTTCCATTTTGGAATAAACTTCTGAAAGCATCGTATCTATATCTGCCTTTGTGTAAGTAGTTACACCAGTTCTCTGTGCAGGGCTTAAACTTGCATTTCCTCCAATCTTGCCCATAACAACACTTACAACAACAGCCACAACAACCATTGCAATTATAATATAAGTCCAATCTTTTTTATTCATATTAATTTTTATAAAAACCTCCTTTCAAAGAGTTCCTTTTCTTTAGAAAAGAAAAGCTTCTCTAAACCAAAAGAAACTATTTTGTTAAATTTCATTCCATTTTTTAATGGATATATATATATACCTTTCTATTTTATTTAGGTTATGTTAACTCAAAAGCAGTTAGATGAGATAAAAGAAAAGTTGGAATCAAGTCAGAACCCACTTTTCTTTTTTGATAATGATGTAGATGGGCTTTGCTCTTTTTTGATTATGCAACGCGCTATAGGCAGAGGAAAAGGAGTTTCAATTAAAAGCTTTCCAGGGTTAAGCGAGAGTTATATAAAAAAAGTTGAAGAATTAAATCCAGATTGCGTTTTTATTTTAGACAAGCCGTTAGTTGATAAGGAATTTTTGCAGAAATTAGAAGAAAAAAATATACCTATAACCTGGATAGACCATCATGAAGTTGAATTAGATAAAGATTTGATTAATCTGGCAGACTATTATAATTCTTATCCGAGTACAGAGCCAACAACATATTTAGCTTACAAAGCTGTTGGAAAAAAAGAAGACATGTTTTTAGCTATGATTGGATGTATAGGTGATGTTTATATGCCAGAATTCTCACGGGAATTCTCTGAAAAATATCCGGAATTATTTAATTCAAAAATAAAAGTGTTTGATTCTTTATATTTAACAGAAATAGGAAAAGCATCCCGTTTATTAAACTTTGCATTAAAAGATTCTACTACTAATGTGGTTAATATGCTTCGGTATTTAATGAAAATAAAAGATGTCTATGATATAATGCACGAAAATAAGCAAAATAAAGAGTTTCACTTAAGGGCAAATCAATTAACAAAAATTTATGACAAACATATTGAAAAAGCAGAGAATAACTTAACAGATGAAAAGCTTTTAGTTTATACTTATTCTGGAGATACTGCAATGTCTTCTGAATTGGCAAATGGAATTTATTTTAAGCATAAAAATAAATTTATTGTAGTTGCATTTAGAAAGCAGGACAAGTTGAATGCATCTATTAGAGGAAAAAGTGCAAAGAAAATTCTTGCAAAAATTATAAAAAAAATGCCTTTTGTTACAGGGGGAGGGCATGAAGAAGCATGCGGAGCTCAAATTCCTACTGAGCTGTTTGAGGAATTTGTAAGAAGAGTTAGGGATGAGATTGAAAATTAGTCCACAAACGTCTTGCTTACAATTAATGGAAACAAAATTGTAGCATCTCCATAAACTTTGATTGTCATAGCGTGTTTTGCAATTTTCCCCCATGAAACAGCCTCGTCAGGTCTTGCGCCAGAATCACTTCCATCAAATTCCTGCTGTGAATTAATATAAACTGCATAGTCTGCCCCGTTTCTGAACATATTTGCATTACATATATGGTGCTTCATTATCCCTGCACCAAGAAGAATAATTCCTGTTTTATTTTTTCCAATTGTAGAATTATTCATATTAACAATATCTTCTGTTATATCTATCTTAAATTGAGGATTTTTATTCTTGAAAAAATAAACCATATCTCCTAAAGAACCATCTGTTAATGCAGGACAATAAACAGGGATATTATTTTTCCAAGCCCAATAATAAATGCTATTTTTATTATTAATCTCTTTTCCAATAATATGAACTAGCTGTGAAGGAATTAATATTTCATCTTTATATTTTTCTAATACAGGCAGAATAAATTCTTCAAATTTGCAATATCTAGAGTTTGGAATAAAGACATTTCCAGCCCGATTTACACCTTTATCTCTTAATTTTTTTCCATCAGCTGAAAATTCTCCTATCTTAAAGTTTCCAAGGCATTTAATTATATCTTCTTCTATTCCTCCGGCTGTTGTAACAAGAATATCTACAAATTTATGTTCAACTAAAAACCGGATTATATCTCTTAATCCAGATGTGATCATATTTGAAGTGTACCCTAAATAGATAAATGCTTTTTTTCTTCTCATTTCTCTTATAATTTCAATAGCTTTTGCAAGTTGTGTTGCCTGCATTCCGGTTGTTGCAAAAGAATCAATCAGTTTGTCATAATTTAATCCATTATTAAAGTCATAACCCTTCACGTCAGGCGCTTCTATCTCCTCACTTTCTCTAAGTATGTTTTTCCTCGCAATTTGCTCTCTGTCTATTTCTTTTCTTTCAATAAATTTTTCCCTTTCCCTATTATTTAATGTTTTTATCATGTTTTAAAGAACTAAACTAATTTTATAAGTGTTTTGGATTTTAATCAAAAAATCAGGAAAATTCCTCAAGCCCAATTCTTCTTTCTTCAGCATTAGCTTTAAAAACATCTTCATCTACAGACTGGGTGTTTAATAATAAAAATAATCTTATATCCAATGTTTCTGCATCGCAACATCTTCCTACTATATCCAATGCAGGAGGAACAACTCCTACCCGATTTAATTCTTCTTCGTATAAGTTCCATATATCTCTTGCATCTTCAGGCCTGACATAATTGTCAAAATTAATTAAATAACGATTCATAACTAAACAAAAAAATTGGGGTTTATAAGACTTTCTCTTACCCTGCTCTGTTGAAAATCTATGTGCTGAAGCAATTTTGCACTTCGTTCCTATTCTGTGGTCGAAAATTTGCCAGCACTCACTGCAGTTCGTGCAACATCGGGCGTTCCCTTTTTATTATTAATAATTAATTAGGAGCTAAAGGCGACTACTTGATAATTGTTTACAAGCTATATGTCTGAAAGACTTTTTCAACAGAGCCTATTACCACTCTAATCTCACATAATTTCTTTTTTGATATATAAAATCATTGACTAATTCAAAGAACTCTGGGTCTGAAACATCTAATCTGCCTGTGAAATATCTTATTTGAAAATCTTTGTCTGTTTTTGCATCAAAAATATCTATTGCCATTTCTTTTGTAATTTTATGGTCAATTAAAAGCTCATGCGCATCTACTTCATATTCTTTTCCGTCAATTTTTATCTTATCACCTTTTTTTATCTGCTCAATCTGCTTGCCTGCCTTTATCTGCTTTTTTTCAGTTGAATTAAATTCAGCTTCTTTTGCTTTTTTCTCTTCTTTCTTCTTAGGTTTTTTAGGCGTATCTGAGTAGACAACATCTTCATCATCTGCAAATGCTTCATCTAAAGACATGCCAGAATCAGATTCTTCTTTTGCCTTTTTTTGCTTTGACATAAATTGAGAAAATTTTTTATATTTATAAACTTAACTTCAATACTGCCTTGCAACATAAACAATTTCTTTTGCTTTCTTCCCGCAAATAGCGCACTTGCCTGTTTTTCCATTCGGCTTTTCTTTTTCTAATTTTGTTCCTCTAACACCTGCTTGAATATCTTTTTCAATAACTTCTGCGCATTTTGCACCATCTTTTTCAACAGAGCAAAATCCAATTCGAGCAATCTTTCCATTTTCAATTGCTTTTCTAATTTCATCTTTGGAAGAAGCATCAACTATTCTTGAATTAAACAGGCTGTCTGCTTTTTTGAAAATATTCTTGTCATATTCTTTCGAAGTTTTTTCTATATAGCTTAAAAGATCTTTTTCTTTTATTTTTTCTTTCTTGTCCAAGTCTCTTCTGTATATTGTCAGCTCTTTTGCCTGCAATTCTTTCTCGCCTAATTCAATTCTTAATGGAACTCCTTTCATCTCCCAAAAATAGAATTTCTCTCCAGGCCTTTTTTCACTTAAATCTATTTCTGCATCTATTTCTTTTTCTTCAAGAATGTTTTTTAATTCCTCTGATTTATTAGCTAATTCTTTTGAATTATTTATTGGAGTTATTACTATCTGCTTAGGTGCAATTTTCCATGGAAAAATCAGCCCCTTATCATCTCCATGAACAATTATAACTGATGCTAATATTCTTGATGTTGCAGGCCCATAGCAAGTAAGATAGCAGAATTTTTCCTTCTCATCCTTGTCTGTAAATTTTACTTCAAATCCTTCTGCAAATCCTTTTGCCAATAAATGTGTTGAAGGCTGCTGAACAACTTTTCCATCAGGATTTAGGACATCTGCTGCAAAAGTTCTTTCTGCCCCATGGAATTTATCCCAGGAGGGCCTTTCAAAAAATATAAAAGGCAGGCCGAAAATATCATGAAGAACTTCCTTTGTTGTTTCCATGTCTTCATAAACCTGCTTCATTGCGTCTTCTTTAGTTGCATGTGCGCAATGAGCTTCTATCCAATGAAACTCTCTACTTCTCAAAAAGGGCCTTGTAGCTTTTGTTTCATACCTGAATACATTTGCCCTCTGATAAGTTTTAAATGGCAAATCTTTGTAAGAGCGGATCCACAATGCAAACATCTGATAAAAAGCTGTTTCAGAAGTTGGCCTTAATGCATATTTTTCTTCTAACTTGCTATTCCCCGCTTCTGTAACCCAAAAAACCTCAGGAGTAAATCCAGTTACATGAGAGCTTTCTTTTTTAAAATTTGATTCAGGAATCAATGCAGGAAACCAATAAGGCTTATGCCCTTTTCTTTGCAAGACTTTTTCCAAATATTTATACATTTTTTCCATCATAAGAACAGCCCACGGCTGAAAAACAACAAATCCTTTGATATTATATCTTAAATCAGCAAGCTCTGCTTTCTGAACTATATCTGTATACCAATTGGAAAAATCTTTTTCTTTTGATATATTAAATGTAATTTTTTCTTCTTTTTCCATATTGTTTGTTGCCTTTTATTATTTAAAAATCCTAGCTTTTTGGAACTTCTTTGAAGTAATGATGAGAGTTTCTTAATAGCCTATATAGAAGATACATTATTATTAAATCCAATGAAATTGTAACTATCTTGGAAGCTATTAAGAATTTAGATATGAATAATATCTCTAATGGTATCCAAAGAATAGACGTAATAAATAAACCAATTGCGCTCCATCTTTGTCTTTTTATTAATCCAATAACTAAAAAAATTTCAGCTGCAGACAACACTAATAGCGGGATTATAAGCATTAGCGTCAAATAATCAGGGGTTTCATTTAGATAACGAGATAAATATTGAGCGAGAACGTCAATCTCAAAAAAATTAATTTTTTTAATAGTGTTTAGAAGATTGTGAATATTACAGCTATAATATAACACAAGAAAGCTGAAGATTATTCTTCCCATATTCATAATCATCTTGTATATTGATATTCCTTTTGCAATAGGGTTGTTTTGCATTAATACAATAATTATTGTGGATATAAAAGGATTGCTAATCAACAGATTTAAATAGATATAATCCTTGTTTGAAATATGGCCAAAAAATCAAGAAAAGAAGAGGTTATTTTTACGGAAGAGGACAAAACCTTCTCTTTTTTAATTACTTTTTTAAGTATTGTCGGTTTTATTATATGGCTTTTTACAAAAAGGGAGAATAAATATGTCAAGTTTTATGCTAAACAAAGCCTGATTGTTTTTATTGCGTGCATATTATTGAGTATTGTTGGGAATGCTTTTTTATTTATTGATGTTATTGGCAAGGTTATATCTTTTGCTAGTGCCTTGATTTGTGCTCTTATTTGGATATTTAGCTGGATATATGCATTATCTGGAGAGAAAAAAGAAGTTCCGCTTATTGGTCATTATGCAGAAAAAATAAAGCTGTAATTTTATGGGTCCAAAAAATTTTACTCTTGTATTTATACCATCTCTAGTTGCTATCGCTTGTTTTATCAAGAGTGAAATTTTTTCCGAGAGGATTTTGCTCACAATTTGTATTTCATATTATTACAATAGATATTTAGTTGCTCAAAGCGAATTGTTCTGCCTATGTATTAAAAAATAGCATAATTAGATGGCATTTAAATCATCCGGGGTATTTACAATACCCTTATGGGCCTGAGAGGATTTGAACCCCTGTTATCTGGTCCGAAGCCAAATGTCCTATCCAGGCTAGACGACAGGCCCATATATAGATTAGTGAGTAACAAGAGATTTAAAAATATGCTCTTCTTGAATAAAATATGGCCAAAAAAGGTGTAAATAACTCTATTATTCCTGCAGCAGCAATTATCTCTGGAACAGCAATTGGCGCAGGTTATTTAAGCATTCCTTATGTTGTCTCAAAACCAGGGTTTTTAGTTGGTTTAGTTTATATTGTTGTTCTTGGTTTAATAACTTTATTTTTTAAATTAGTTCTTGGGGAAGTAATATTAAGGACAAGAACAATACATCAGCTTACAGGTTATGCTGAGAAGTATTTGGGTAAAAAAGGAAAATATCTTATGTTTTTTTCGATGATTTTTGGGATATATTCTGCTTTAATAGCATATTTAATTGCAGAAGGAGAATCCCTGTCTTTTTTATTTTTTGGGAATTTTCATTATTTTTTATTATTCTCTTTAATATTCTGGGTGATTCTTGCTTTTGTATCTTATATTGGAACAGAGGCATTAAAAAGGTTTGATAAAATTGGATTATTACTTGTAGGAGTATTACTTGTAGTTTTAATCATTTTTTCAATTAATAAAATTAATTTTTTTAACCTATCTTACAGCCACTTTCAAGGAAAGGACTTATTCCTTCCTATAGGAGTTATATTGTTCTCATTTATAGGATTCTCTTCAATTCCAGAAGCAAGAAAAGTTTTATATAATAATGAAAAGAAATTTAAAAAAGCGATAATTCTGGGGATTTGTATTCCGATAATATTTTATGTTATATTCACTTTTGTTATTGTGGGGATATTTGGGCAAAGAGTTAATGAAATAGCGACCCTTAGTTTGGCAAGAATATTCTCTTTAATTGCTATAATTACGATATTTAATTCTTCATTTAGCCAGACAATCTCAATTAGAGATATGTTTAGGTATGATTTTGGAATAAGCAGATTCTATTCTTGGTGCTTGGCTTGTTTTACTCCACCGATATTATTTATCATCATTCTAAGATTTGAACTCGCTTCCTTTATAGAATTGTTATCTTTTTCAGGAATTGTTTCCGCAGGATTAACAATAATTTTAATTTTTCTTATGAAAGAGAAAGCTTTAAAATTAGGAGAAAGAAAACCAGAGTATTCAATGAAACCCAATAAAATCATTTTTTATCTTGTTTTGGTTATTCTGCTTATCGGGGTTTATTCTGCTATTGAAGGTTATCTTAGGTAAATTTAAAAGTATATGTAGCATGAAAGTATATGAAAAAGGAAAGTGAAGAGAAAAGGATAGAACAGGCTAAGAAGATAAGTGTTAGGGAAGCTTCTGCTTATAGTTTAATGGATGGTTTTGGGCTGAGATATATAACTCCTTTTGCAAATTCAATGGGAGCTTCTAATACGATTATAGGATTTCTGACTTCAATACCTTCTTTGCTTGGAAATCTTGTGCAATTAATCTCAATTAAAACAATGGAAAAACATTCTAGACAAAAAATAGTTTTTTGGTCTGTTTTATTGCAAGCAGTTATGTGGATTGCTTTGGTTTTTTTGGGGGCAGGTTTTTTTTTATTTAATCTTTCGTCAAAACAAGCATCTGCTTTATTAGTTATAATTTATACTTTACTGATTGTTTTTGGTGCTTTTGCAGGTCCTGCATGGAGTAGCTGGATGAAAGACCTGATTACAAAAAATAAAGGAACTTACTTTGGAAGAAGAAGTATGATTGCAGGGCTTCTTGCATTAATATTTATGTTTATTGCAGGATTTATTTTGGATTATTTTAGAGGCACAAGGATATTTGTGGCTTTTGTAATATTGTTTTCTCTTGCTTTTTTGGGAAGATTTATTTCTGCAGCATTATTCCTAAAACAATATGAGCCCAAATTAAAATTAAATGAAGGATATTATTTTTCTTTTAGGCAATTCTTAAAAAAATTGCCCTTTAATAATTTTGGAAGATTCACGATTTTTATGGGTTTAATAAATTTTAGTACTGCAATTGCCTCTCCTTTTTTTGCAGTATATCTTTTGGAAGATTTACGTTTGAAGAGTATACAATCGGGGTATATATTTTATACAATCATTATTATGGCTTCTTCGGTGACTACGCTTATATTTATGACTTGGTGGGGGAGATTTGCAGATAAATATGGAAATTATAAAGTTATGAAGGCAACAGGATATTTTGTTCCGTTAATTCCTGCTTTTTGGCTCATCTCTTATTTTATGCTTGGCAATATTTCCATATTCTATATTGTTATTTTCTTATTATTTGGAGAAGCAATATCTGGAGTTATATGGGGAGGATTTAATTTATCTGCCGGTAATTATATTTATGATGCAGTTACAAGAGAAAGGATGGCTTTATGCGTTTCTTATATGGGAGTAATAAATGGGGCAGGTGTCTTTTTAGGAGCAATATTGGGGGGAATTATTGCTTCAATAGATTTTGTTTTTCTTGGTTTTCCAACACTATTTTGGGTTTTCATAATTTCTCTTGTTGCAAGGTTTATTATAATAAGAATTATGATCCCTAAAATAAGAGAAGTAAGAGAAAATCTTATTCAAGGAGATTTGAAAAAAGAGATTGAATGCGAACTGAAAAGAGCAATAAGAAAGGACGAGAAGGTTTTAGGAAAATCTATAAAAAAGTTTCATCTTTCAAATTTTTTAAGTGCTATACAAAATAAGCTTGTTAAGCCAAGACCTTCTGAGATGAGTTAACCAATTAACTTAGCCAAAACTTCTTTAGCTAAATTATAATCAGCCCTCCTATTGGAGAGCTTCATAATTTCTCCTAAAAGGAAATTAAGTGCTTCTTTTTTGCCTGATTTACAATCTTGGACAACTTTTTCATTTGTTTTTATCACTTTTTTGCATATTTCTTCTGTTTCTTGTTTGCCTAGCTTTTGTATTTCCTTTTTCATGCTTTTTATTGAGAATGATTTTGGAATAAAACTGTTCATTATCTGTTTTGCTTTTAGCTCTATGATTTCTTTTTTATCTATCGCCTGTATTAATTCTGCAAGATGTTCTGATTTTATGTCTATTCCTTCATCATCTAATCTCTTACCATTGTAATTTAAAATTCTTAATAATTCTATTGTAATCCATGAAATATATTTTTTTGCATCAACTTGTTCCGCAAGCTTTTCAAAAAAATCAACTAGATCTATATTTTTTGCTAGTATTTCAGCATCTAATTTGTCTATTTTATATTTTTTTAATAATTTATCTAATTTTTCTACAGGGGTTTCTGGCAGTTTTCTTTTAATTTCTTCTATCTCTCTTTCGTTTAATCTTATTATTGGCAAGTCTGGATCGGGTATAAATCTGTAATCTTCTGCTGATTCTTTATCACGCATTTTTATTGTTTTCCCTTTCTTTTCATCGAATGAGAATGTTTCTCTTTGCTGTTCTATGTTTTTTTCATAATTTTCAATCTGTCTTCTAACTTCATAATCAACTGCTTTGCATATATTTTCAATTGAATTAATATTTTTAATTTCAACTCTATCTCCGTAGGTGGAAACATTTGTATCAACTTTTATTCCCGCTTTTTTAAGCGCCTTTATATAAGATAGAGATAAAACTAGATTTCTAAGCCACTTTTCTATGTCTTCTGTCTTTACAAAATCCGGTTCAGTAACAATTTCTATTAAAGGCAATCCAGAACGATTGTAATCTATTTTTCCTGTATTTGGATCCCATTTTGCTGGGTCTTCTTCTAGATGGCATTCTCTAATTCTTATTCCATTAAATTTACCATTTTCAGCACAAGGGACAGAATAAGCTCCAGATATTGTGTTTTGATAGCCCTTAGGCATATCTGGCCAATTATAATGTTTTCTTTGCCATATTAATTTTTTATCATGATTCATCTTACATCCAAGAACAAGTGAAATTTGAATTAACTTGTTCATTGCTTCTTTATTTGGCATCATTGGTTTTGAACCTGGTTGGCCTGTGCAGATAGGACAAACACGCGTGTTTGATTTTTCTCCTTTAACAAATTCAGACGAGCATTTGCAGAATAATTTTTCTTTTGTATTTAAATAGCCATGTATTTCTAGACCTACTTTAATAGGATGTATCTCTTCAAGAATTTCTTTTTTATCTTCTAACTTTTGTTTTGTCTCCTTTTTCATATTCCAATCAAGAAGATAGGATTTAATAAGCTTTTTATATCTTAATTATCTTAAATAAAAATGAAAGAAAAGATACTTAATCCCGGAGATAGGGTTAAACTGCAGACAAGAGACAAGGAATGGGAAGGAACAATACTTGAGAGTTATGATTCTTCTGTACTTCTATTAAAACTAAGTTCTGGATATAATATAGGCATTAGAGAAGAAGATGTTTTTAATGTTTCTGTTGTTGAGCAGTTTAAAGAGAAAACAAAGAAAAAAAGTGAATTAGGATCAAAAAAAGAACTTAGAAATGTCGCGATAGTTATTACAGGCGGAACAATCTCCTCTCGTTTAGATCCCAAAACAGGAGGAGTTATTTCAACAGATGCTGAAGAGATTTTAGATATTGCTCCAGAAATAAGAGAGATATGCAATATAGTAAGAATTGAAAAACCATTTATTAAATGGAGTGAAAATATGTCTTTTGGAGATTGGAAAATTTTATCCAAAACAGTAGCTGATTTGTTAAATTCAGAGGAGATACATGGAGTTATTGTAACACATGGGACTGATTTTTTGCATTATTCTGCATCTGCCTTATCTTTCTTTTTAAGAGATTTAAATAAACCTGTTGCCCTGACATATAGTCAGAGAAGTATAGACAGAGCTTCAACAGATGCTGCTTTAAATTTGGTTTGCGCTGCAAAATATGCTGTTTCGGATATTGCAGAGGTTGCTTTAATCGGTCATAAAGATTTGAATGATGAAATTTGTTTGGCAATGCCTGGAACAAAAGTAAGAAAGATGCATACTTCAAGAAGAGATGCATTCAAGGTTGTTAATTCTTTACCTATTGCAGAGATTTCAAAAAATAAATTTAATATCTTAAGAGAGTTTAATGCAAGGAATGATAAAAATGTTAGAGTTGATAACAATTTTAATGAGGATGTTGCTTTAATCCAAGTTTATCCAGGTCAAGATCCAGATATTTTAAATTATTATGTTGGAAAGGGATATAAAGGAATTGTTCTAGAAGTCTGCGGGATAGGACAGTTGCCTGCACAAGATGCTAAATATAACTGGCTGCCTAAAATAAAGAAGCTTGTTGATTTGGGAATTACTATTTGTGCTGCTCCACAAACAATTTATGGGATGTTAAATCAGAAAGTATACTCTGCAGGCAGGGATTTAGAAAAAACAGGGATTATTTTTCTTAAGGATATACTGCCTGAAACAGCTTTTGTCAAGCTTGCATGGGTTTTAGGCCATAAAGATTGGGTAAGAAGCAAAGAAAAGATAAAAGAGAAACTGCTCGAGAACTTTTCTAATGAATTTAATGAAAGGATTGAATTTTAAAAAGAAAGAATGCCTTAATAAAAAAAGGCAGAAAAAATAAAGTTATCTGAATTGTTTTAAGACCTTCTTGTTTAAGAATAAATACCAAACAATTATTCCAGAAACAATTAATAAGATTAAACTGCTTAAGGATCCTTGGAATAGATTTATAATTGACATTATAAATATTAACAATGAAACTATTCCCCCAGCGATTCTTGCCCAATTCTTAAACTTTGCAATATCTCTTCCTATAAAGTATAAGAAAACTGCTAAGATAATGAATATTATCCCTAACCAAACCATATTTGCTGAACTTGGCAATGTCATCTGGCTTGTAGAAAATACTGCTTTATCTGCATCACTAATACTCGAGATAGTTTCTCCAAACTTTATGGAGAATAGACCTAAGATAAATAAAATACCTGTAAGTGTATATGAAACAACAGATATAATCTTTACCCCCTCAGGAACCTCTTTTTCAATTTCTTTTTGCATTTTATAACCTCCTTTCAAGTTAGATAAACTTTAAATTATATCGGCAGCTTATTATTTAAACCTTTTGTAGAAAATTTATTTTGTTTTTATAAGAGAAAGTTTTTTATAGTTGCTTTGAATTTATTAATCATGAAAAAAGAGTTTGTTTTTTTATCTTTATGCTTTCTATTTATCTATCTTACTTTAATTCCGGTTTATGCATTAACTTGTAATGAAAGACATTTAGCTAATTGTAGTTTATCTCAATCAGGTAATAGAATTTGTTCAAGTAGTTCTGCGACTATGATAGAAGTTTGTACATCAACAAGTACTGATCCAGATATTTATTGTTGGCAAACAATATATAATTGTGCTTTTATGGGAGACGGATTTGCCTGTGTGATTGGTTCAGATGGAAATGCTGGTTGTGATGATGGAAGTGGAACTGGTGGGGGGCTTTATGGAGTAATGAGAATAGGATGCAGAAGTAACCCCTCTATATGCAAGGCGAGTTCATGTGAAAAATGTAAGTTTGATTATTGGAATCCTGCTGATCATGGAGTTTGTAAATCAACTTGTAAATCTGGAGAAACATGTACTTCGCGGGGTTCATGTACTACTTCTCCTTGCAGTTCTGATGCTAATTGCAAGGAACTTGAGAAATGTGAATCTTGTAATGGCGGGGGCAGTGGTTTAACGGGAGTCTGCATATCTGATTGTAAGGCAGGAGAAAAATGTGATGGGGCAGGCAAGTGTATTCCTGAATGCGAAGATAGTTCAGTTTGTGGAGTAAAATGTTGTTGGAAGGGTGCTGCAAGTGGGGGTCAATGTATAGATAGATGTTCAGGAAGAATATGCGGTCAAGATATAAATTGTGAAGATGTTCAATGTGGTTCATGCGAGGATGGTAAGTCTTGTCTTTCAGGTCGTTGTTTTGAACTGCCTGCAAGTTCCTCATTCGGAAAATGTATCCCTAATTGTTTAGGCAAGAGTTGTGGCAGTTCTGATGGTTGCGGAGGTAAATGTGCAGGTTCCTGTCCTTTATCTACTGATGTTTGTTTAAAAGATTCTTCAGGGGGATTTTCTTGCTGTGCTACTGATTGTTCGGGTGTAACTTGCGGATTAGATAAATGTGGAACGAAATTATGTGATAATTGTGGTGTTGATTCAGAGTGCAAGAATTCTGGAGGAAGTTTTTCTTGTCAATTAAAAGGAAGCAGTACTACAACAACATGTACTCCGCATTGTCTTAGTCCTCGTCATTCTCTTTGTGGCAGTTCTGATGGTTGCGGAGGAAGATGTAATGGTTTATGTAGATCCGAGGAATTTTGTGATAATTTTAAAGGATGGTGGATGTGCAGGCCAGAAGGATGCCAAGGTAAAGAGTGTGGTTCTGGGAGTAATGGATGGTCTTCTTGCGGTACTTGTTCTGGAGATACTTATTGCCATGATGGAAAATGCTGTAAAACAGGAGATACATCCTGCTGCGTACCTATAACTTGTGCAGAAGTTCTCCCTCGCATACCTGATTGGTCATGTGGAAATTTTGAAGATGGTTGCGGAGGGAGAATATATTGTCATAAATGTCCAGATAGTACTTATGGATGCAATGGAAGATATTGTACTTTCCCCCCAAGACATGGAATGAGTCTGGCTTCATGTTCTGGCAGCCTATGTATTTCTCCACCATTAACAGGTTCTTCATATTTTATAGTAAAGGAAAGTGACGAAGAAAATATAACTTCTGGAATCTATTATAAATTAGAACCTTCTGGCGTTAATTTTTCAAAAGGATTTATATTAAAAATTGATTACTCTGAATCTGATTTTAATAAGCCATTATTGGTGAAGTATGAAGATTGGGTTTTTGACAATGATTTTTTTGGCAAAACAACATTAGAAGAAGATAACTTAACAATTGGTTTTGATGGAGGAGGGTTAAGTGTTTATGGAGCATTAGTTGAAATACCTGCAGGTGCTTTATCTCAAGATTATAATTTTAGTTTGAAGAAGATACGACTTTTAGAAATATATAAACAAAATAATCTTAGGAGTTCTTTATTTTCAAATATTCTAAAACTTTTATCTAGATTATTTATTGGGGATAGCGAGATATCTTCTGCAGGTATTGCTCGAGAGATAGTTAATTGGGTGACGAGTTAAGCTTTTGAAAGATTTATTAATCTTAGATTTATAGAATATTTATGGAAATCAAATTAAAAGCAGGACTTGAAATACACCAGCAATTAGACACACATAAATTATTTTGTTCTTGCCCCTCTTTATTAAGAAGTGACAAACCCTTATTTAAGGTTAGAAGAAGACTAAATCCAGTAATTGGAGAAACAGGAGAAATTGACATTGCTGCAGAACATGAGAAAAAAAAAGATAAGAGTTTTTTATATGAGGTTTATGATACAAATTGTCTAGTTGAATTGGATGAAGAACCGCCACATACAATTAATCAAGAAGCACTAAAAATTGCATTGCAAATTTGTTTACTATTAAATTGTAAGATTTTTCCAGTAACGCAGGTTATGAGAAAAACAGTAATTGATGGAAGTAATACAAGTGGTTTTCAGAGAACAGCTCTTATTGCTTATGGTGGGTACATTGAAACTTCTAATGGAAAAGTTGGAATTGAGTCTGTAATGTTGGAGGAAGATGCAGCAAGAATTGTTTCTAAAGAAGGAAATGAAGAAGTGTATAGATTAGATCGGTTGGGTATTCCATTAGTTGAAATTGCAACTAAGCCTGACTTGAAAAATCAAGAGCAGATTAAAGAAGTTGCTTTAAAAATAGGGGAAATAATACGTGCTTGTCATGTTAAAAGAGGAATTGGAACAATAAGGCAGGATTTGAATATTTCAATTGAAGGAGGAAATAGAGTTGAAATAAAAGGTTTTCAGGAGCCAAAAATTATGATTAAAACAGTTGAATTAGAAGTTCAAAGGCAAAAAGAGCTGATTCTAATTCATAATGCGGTTAAAATAATTGGAAAGCCATTTGAAGAATTTAGAGAGGTATCTGATATTTTTAAAAAAACAGAGTGCAGATTAATAAAGAATGCAATTCAGAATGGAAAAATTTATGCTGTTAAGATTTCTGGTTTTGCAGGCATATTTGGGAAAGAGCTTTATGAAGGAAGAAGGTTTGGCTCTGAAGTTTCTGATTATGCAAAAATGTATGGTGTTGGAGGCATTATTCATTCAGATGAAAAACTTGAAAAATATAATTTAAGCGAAAAAGAGATTTTGGAATTAAAAAATAAGTTAGAGATAAAAAAAGAAGATGCTTTTGTTATTGTTGCAGGTGAAGATGCAAAAGCAAGCAAGGCAATTGAAGCGGTTATTAAAAGAGTTAAGATGCAGATTGATTTAGCTGTTCCTAAAGAAGTAAGAAGATCAAATGAAGATGGTTCGACAAGCTTTTTAAGACCTATGCCTTCTAGTGCTAGAATGTATCCTGAAACTGATTTAGAATTATTAAAAATATCAAGAGATTTAATAAATGAGGTTAAGAAAAATATGCCTAAATTAAGAGGAGAATTAAAAGGATATTTAAAAGAGTTTGGGTTAAATGAAGAATTAGTCAAATTGATTTTAGAAAGCGGGAGAATTGAAGATTTTAAGAATTTAGTCCAGGTTTATAATAATCCAAATTTAATTGCAAAGGTTTTGACTATTTTTAGAACAGAAATAAGTGTTAAGAGTAATAAATCACAAGAAGAAGTTGAAAAAATCCTTAATAATGAGATTTTAGAAGTTATTTTGTCTAAAGTAGATAAAAAGATAGGAGAAGGAGATGTGAAGAATGTTATGCAAAGGATTGTTGAAGGTAAATCCTTAGAGCAGGCAATGCAAAAAGCGAATATAAATCTAAAAGAAGAAGTTAAAAAGTTAATAAAAGAAAAGCCAGGATTAAGTTCGAACGCTTACATGGGTTTAATTATGGCTAAGTTTAAAGGCCAGGTTAGTGGTAAAGAAGTTATGGACGAGATAAGAAGATTAGAGGTAAATTAAATGAATAAGACCTCAATATTTTTAGTTATCCTATTGTTAGTTCTACTTTTCTTTTTGGGTTTTTATATTGGGAGGCTTAATACAGATATACCCAATATTACTGGTCAGACAATTTTAAATGACGAATATTCTTGGACTAGAGCGATTTGTAATCAAAATAGTGAATGTATAGATGTGAGGGTTTATTGTATTGGGAACGAGCTTAAGAAAATAGAACCAATATCAGAATTAGTGAGATTTGAAAAAGATTTTGTTAATTCTATAAATATTTCTGAAAAATGGTGCTAATTTTATTTATTCCTTATAAGCTTTCTTAACTTTTTCTAAGAACTTGTTGAACGTGCCATTCTTAATATGTTCTTTTGCTTTTCTCACGAGGTCTTGCAAGTAGTAAAGATTGTGAAATGTGACAAGAATTTTGCCTGTACCTTCGTCTTGCATTAACATATGCCTTAAATATGAGCGGGAATAATTTTTACAAACATAACAATCACAATTTGCATCTATTGGTTCTTTACTTGATTCATGTTCTTTTCTCATTATTCTCAATTTTCCTTTTGATGTAAAAAGCAAACCACGCCGAGCATTTTGAGTTGGCATTCTTGAATCAAATATATCGCATCCATGAGATATTCCTTCTAAAATTTCTACTGGATTTCCTATGCCCATTAAATAAATTGGTTTGTTTTCAGGGAGAAGAGATTTACATAATTTAACAATATCAAATTCTTCTTTTATTGTCTCACCTAAACCAAAGCCACCTATTGAATAGCCATCAAAATCCAGTTTTAAAAGTTCTTTTGTGCACTTTTCTCTTAAGTCTTTATATATTCCTCCCTGAATTATGCCAAAGAGCAATTGTCTTTTGTCTTGCTTTTTATTCTTTTGCAATTTATCATGTTCTCTTTTGCATCTTTCAGCCCATAAAATTGTTTTTCTTGTTGCTTCTTCTATATCTTTTTTTGAGTGTTCATACATAGGCATAGAATCAAGAGACATAGCTACATCCGAATTTATATCAATTTGGATTTTCATGTCTTTTTCAGGCGTTATTAATAGTTTTTCTCCTGAAAAAGGGTTTCTGAATGTTACTCCGTGATCATTAGAAGAGATATAGATATATTTTGAATACATCTGAAATCCACCTGAATCTGTAAAATTAACTCCATGATAATTCATAAATTTTCCAATTCCACCAAATTTTTTTAAAACATTTAAGCCAGGACGAAGAGAAAGAATAAGTGCATTTGAAATTACGACGTTAGCTCCTATTGCCTTTAAGTTTTCACTTGTAAAGAACTTTGTATTTCCTTTTGTTGCAACAGGCATAAAAAAAGGTGTTTCAACTGCACCTTTTTTTGTTTTTAGGATTCCTATTCTTGCTTTTGTCTTTTTATCTTTGTGTGTTAGAGTGAACATGATTATTATAAACCTGATTTTTTTATTATTTCTTCTGCGGTTTTATCTGGAATTTGGTTTGAACTGTCAATTACTATAAACTCCTTCTTGTTTTTAGAAAATCTAGTAAACTTATCATGAAGACGAATTGCCCTTTCTTTCATTGCCCATTCCCCTCTTTCTAAATCTCTTTTAGCAAGCATTTCTTTATTTGGCATTAATAAAATTATTTTTAAATTATATTTCTTTAATGAATTATAATAAATATTAAATTTATCTTCAAGAAGAATATCGTCTAAGAAAACATTAAAACCATTTTTATAAAAGCTTTTAGCAAGCAAAATAGCATTTGCCACACCTAATTGAAGCTGTTCTTCAAAATTTTTATCTTCTATTTTTGCTTTTCCATTTTTTATAAGGTACCTTAAATCATCAGATGATACAATTGCACTATTTTTTATTTTATCGGCTAAGATTTTTCCAATTGTAGTTTTTCCTGCTCCTGGCGGACCTGTTAGAATTATTATTTTTGGCATAAGGCTATATAGAAAACTGGATATAAAAAGCTAATTAATAACTTCTATGGTTATCTCTGCAATTTTACCTGGTTCTAAAATCTTTTGCAATAGTCTTGGAATAACTATGACTGCTTGAGATCTGTGCTTGGCAATCTTCTTTGTGATTATAAATTTATTCTGTGTCATTTTCTAATATTGTTACTTTGCCCTCCCTTTCTCTTGCATCTACTTCAATAAACATGCCATCCTTCAAAATCTTTGTTGCATTTTCTGTTCCAACTATACATGGAATTGCAAATTCTCTTGAGACAATAGCCGCATGACATAAAACTCCGCCTTCATTAGTTACTATTGCTCCGGCCTTTTCCATTAGTGGGACAAAATCAGGAGTAGTCATAGAAGTTACTAAAATATCTCCGCGATTGAACTTTTCTGTATCCTTTGAGATATTTTGAATAATAATTGCCTTTCCCTTAGAATATCCTTTGCTTGCGGATAACCCTTTAAGAATTATAGAATCTTTTTCTATAAAAGGAGAGATAATCTCTTTTTTGTTTTTTATTTTGAAAATAAATCCTTCTGTCTTTCTATATTCCGCATTTCTTTCTATATCCTCTTTTAAGACTTCTTTATTTACTATACCAATTATTTCTTCACTTGAAATATAACTTACTTGTTCATAATTAAGTCCAAGTTTTTTACTTATTAGAATAGGAATATTTAATGACTGATTTATATATTTATGTAGAAGGATTCTTTCATTATTCTTGAGAGAAATGAACTTCCTTGTTAGATCTATTAAATTCAAAAGATTTTTATCTTTTATTTCATTAAGATTTTTATTAAATTCTTTTATTTCAAGATTGGTTTTTATCTTAATTCTTTCAATTTCTTCAGCAATATTCTTATTTTTTAGTTCTTCAAACCTTATTTTATAGAAGTCTGGATTTGAAGAGTTATCTGCGGGTGTTGCCATTTTTATAAAATACCACTTTTTATAATGCTCTTTTAGAGTAGATTCGCTAAAATTGTCTTTTATAAGATTTAGTAATTCCAATTTTTCCTCTAGAATAATAGACTTAATCCCATAAGAAGTTAGAATTATTACTTTTTCTTCACTAAAACTATTCTGTTTTCTTAATTCTTCTTCCAATATTTCCATTAAAACCCACCCAATTATATCAAAAGACCATGCAGCAATAACGCTTCTATAACTCAGATTATAATAATATCTTGCAACATCAATTAAACTATGTTTATTTTCATTTATTCTTTTTTCAAATTCTATAGAGTTAGAAGAAAACACAACGAATTCATCTAATATTACTTTTATTTTTAATAAAAGTCTCTCTAGATAACTGGAGTCGTGTCTTATCTTCTCTTTTATCTTATTGATAAATTGATTATATTTTGATAATATAAACCAACCCTCTGTTTTATCTTCTTTTGGATTCTTCTTAAAAAAAATAGCTTCTGAAAATCCCTCTTCTTCAAAAAAGGAAAGTTCCTCTTTTAAAATCCCATACATTTGGACTGAAACATTTACAAATGGAAGTGTGGTCTCTGTTCTTTCCCAGCATTTTTGAATTTCCGGGCCATCTTTATTTATCAGAATTAGGCTCATTTTCTTTCTCCTTTAATTTATAAACAAGTTCTTTTGCTGCTCTAATTGCATCTCCAGAATATAATGCAAATGCTTCCTGGCTATTTTCTATGGCTCTTTGGCCATTAAAAACAGAGATATAGGAATATGTTTCTTTTTTTGGGCCTTTCCCTATATCCGCCATTATTCTTTCTAATACATAATCTGGAGCATCTATCCAAAGCCTCCAATCTTGATATCCTAAATACTGCATTAATGGCTGGGCTTTCTCTGTATCTAATCCTGCTTTTTTCATACCTTCAATAATATGGGGGTTAATTGTAAGCACAAGATCTGATTCTTTTATTTCTTCTTGATTTACTGGTCCAACTTCTGTATTTTCGATTAGCTCTACTAGACCTCCTGCTTCTGTTCCTTTAAATGGTAAGGCGTATTTACTTCCTACAATTCTATCGCTTTCTTGTTTGTAATTTCCTCCGTCACCATCAGGTAATCCTCCAGAGTAAAATTCTGCTTCTAGTCCTTCTCTTTTTGCTATATCTGTTGCTATTGTTGCAATTACCCCGGATCTCCTTCCGTGATAGTCTATTAGTCTTACTTTCTTCTTTCTTTTTTTCTGAGTTTGTTTTGTTTTTTCCATTTTAAGTAACCACTTAATAATAATTACTATGAAAGACAATATTTAGTTATTATTTACCCCAAAAGTAGGTAGCAAATAGAAAGATTTTTATATTCCATTTTTTTTACAAGTTTATGGCAAAGAGTAGCATATTCCAAGAAATAGGATTAAGCAGATGGGAATCACAAACATACTTGGCTCTTCTGGAGATTGGAAGTACAACAACCGGACCATTAGTAATTAAATCAGAGGTACCTCAATCAAAGATATATTCTGTTTTGGATTCTTTAATTAAGAAAGGTCTTGTTTCATATATTGTAAGAGGAAAAATAAAGTTCTTCCAAGCAACAGATCCTAAGAGAATTTTAACCCTCTTTAAAGAGAGAGAAAAAGAAATAGAGAGAGTTATAAAAGATATCCCTGTCCATAAAACATCTTCAGTAGAACTTTTTGAGGGATTAAAAGCAATGAGGGCTAGTTGGGTTTCTATTGTTGATCAGGCTCAAAAAGGAGAGCCAATTTATGGCTATTCTGCGGGAAACTATCCTGCAGAAATTGTTGATTTCTGGGCCTTTTGCCACTCAAGATCAGAAGTAGCTGGTCTTAAAGATCATCTTTTGATAACAAAGAAAATTAAAGAAAAGTTTATTTCTTCTATTAAAGGAGATCAGGAAAAGAATATGAATAGGGTCACAAGGCTTAGCGAGGTCTCATTTCCTGGAGACGTGGGGATATTTAGAAATCAGGTTTTTATATATAATTGGAGTAACCCATATAAGTTGATAGTTATCACAGATGATAATCTTGCAAAAGAATACAAAGATTTTTTCTTAAATTTGTGGGAAAAAGCCCAAAAGATATGAAGTATACAACCCACCCGCATAATTTATAAATCCTAATTAATAACTAAAGATATGCTTAGAACACATAACATCGGAGAGGTAAATGAACATTTAATTGGGAAAAAAGTAAAGCTTTGCGGATGGATAGATGTTACAAGAGAGCATGGCAAGGTTATCTTTATTGATCTAAGAGATAGGTATGGAAAGGTTCAAAGTGTTATTATAAATAAAAATCCTGATTTTGAAGTTGTTAAAAAATTAACCAAAGAGAGCTGTATCTGTATCGAAGGCATGGTAAATGCTAGACCAAAAGGAAGTGAAAATGAAAAGATTACCAGCGGAAAAGTAGAGGTTTTTATTGATAAAGTTCATGTTTTAAATACTTGTCCAGAGTTACCATTTCAATTGGATGAGAAAGGCATAAATGAAGAAATAAGATTAAAATACCGATTCTTAGATTTGAGAAGAGAAGATTTACAGAAGAATTTGATGTTTAGACATAAATTAATAAAATCTTTTAGAGATTATTTTGATAAACAGAATTTTATTGAAGTAGAAACTCCTATGCTTGGGAAGTCAACTCCCGAGGGAGCAAGAGATTATGTTGTTCCTTCAAGAGTAAATCCTGGAAAGTTTTATGCATTGCCCCAATCTCCCCAATTATATAAGCAGTTATTAATGATTAGCGGATATGATAGATATTTTCAAATTGCTAAATGTTTAAGAGACGAAGATTTAAGAGCAGATAGGCAACCAGAATTTACACAATTAGATGTTGAGATGAGCTTTGTTGATACAGAGGATATTTATAGTGTTGTTGAAGGATGCCTAAAACATGCATTTAAAGAAATTCTTGGAATAGATTTAAAGACCCCATTTAGAAGAATTCCTTATGACGAATCAATAAAAAAATATAACAGCGATAAACCTGATTTAAGGCCAGAAACAAAAGAAAAGCATGCTTTTTGTTGGATTGTGAATTTTCCAATGTTTGAATATAATAAAGAAGAGAAGAAATATGATGCAGCACACCACCCTTTTTGTATGCCTGACGATCTTTCTGAAAATCTAGAAAAAAATCCTCTTAAGATACATGCAAAAACCTATGATCTTGTCTTAAATGGAACAGAACTTTTATCGGGGAGTATCAGAATCCACAATCCAGAAATTCAAGCAAGGGTTTTTAAGGTTCTTGGAATAGGCAAAGAAGAAGCCGAGAGAAAATTTGGATTTTTATTAAAGGCCTTAAGTTATGGGGCTCCAATCCATGGTGGTTTTGCAATAGGATTAGATAGATTAATTCAGATTTTATCTGAAGCAGAGTCAATAAGAGAAGTAATTGCATTTCCTAAGAATCAGAGTGCTCAAGATGTGATGTCTGAAGCCCCATCAGATTTAACCGAGAAGCAATTAAAAGAAGTTAGTATTAAGTTGGACTTGCCTAAGAAAGAAGAGAAAAAGAAGAGATAATATCAAAACCCTTATAAAATCCTCTTTCTTATTTTATTTATGGAAGAGATAAAAGAGAATGCACTCTGGCATCATGTTACAGAAGAAGAAAAAGAAGAGATAAGAAAAAATGCAAAAAGAATTATGGACGAGTTTGGAGCAAAACTTGAAAAGATAAAAGTTGATGAAGATTTTTTAGAACAGGGAGAAGGAATGAGGAGAGAGGGAGAGCCATGGAAAACTCAAGATGACTTTAGGGAAATCATGTTTGACAATGCGCCCTTAGTTGAAGATGAAACTATCGTAGCTGAAAAAGGAGGGTGGAAATGAGCTTTATATATCAGTCTTTCAGATATCTTATTGCTTCGCAATTATTTTATAATTTAAAATTAATTAATAATAAAAATGAAGGGAAGAAAAGATTGTCCCTTTAAGTTAGATGATTAATAAATCGTTTGGAGGTGCCAACCGACTACAAAATAGGAACAAAGTGCAAAATGGAGGAAAAATAAAAGATGTTTGAAGGGAAATTTATAGTTGCGTCTGGTCCAGTTATAATTGAAGATGGAAAATTGCTTGTTAATAAAGATGATAAAGATGATTTTTATAAGTTGCCTGGCGGGACAATTGAAGCGGGGATAGAAGATTTGGAGCAAGCCTGCCATAGAGAGGTAAAAGAAGAAAATAATACAGATATAGAGATAATCAAGCCATTGCACCCAATGATTTTATGGAAAAACCCCCAGACAAAAGAAAAAATGGCAATTTTATTAATACATTATCTTGCAAAATTGAAAAATAAAGATAAAATCAAGCCAATACCTCCAATCAAGAAGGTTAAATGGTTGCCAATAGAAGAAATAAAGCAAGGAAAGCACCATGTCGCGCCAAATATAAAATTTTTGATTGAAAAGGGAGATATAAGATGAGACAAAAAAAAGAAAAAATGGGGAAAAGCAAAAAAAAAATCCCGAGCGAATTTAGTTTAATGTTTTATCTGTCAAACAATTATCATAAGAATATGGAATATATAAATTTTGCTGGAAAGGTAGTTCAGTTTAATAAAGCATGGAAAAAATAACCGCCCATGGACCGGTAGTTATTGTAAGAGGAAAATTGCTTGTAAGTAAAGATAAAAAAGATGGTTTTTATAAGGTTCCTGGTGGAAGACCAAGACCTGGTGAAAGTGGAGACGAGACTTGCGTTAGAAGAACAAAAGAGGAAACAGGAATAGATGTAGAAGTTGTTGAAGAACTTTCTATGTTAAGATTAGACAAAAACCCCACAACAGAGGAAGAAGGAGAGATAGAATTACATCATTATAGGGCGATACCAGTTATCCCTGTTAAAAGTTTCAAAAGTTATTTATACAATGGATTTGAAGTTGCATGGTTGCCGATTCGTGAAATAAAGGATAAGAAACATGACGTTGCACCAAACATAAAATTTTTAATTTTAAAAGGAGAGCTGAGATGAA
>Ga0233425_10003704_pt1 | contig 27139 bp, 18 predicted proteins | sample Watercolumn_Towu_2_FD_181712 | JGI IMG/M metagenome (GOLD analysis project Ga0233425, IMG submission 181712) | Freshwater microbial communities from Lake Towuti, South Sulawesi, Indonesia - Watercolumn_Towuti2014_140_MG | ecosystem: Environmental > Aquatic > Freshwater > Lake | place...
GCGATAGGTTGCCATCGAGACCTCCTGGGCTGTATGGGATAGGGAACGCCCTATTCTGCATCAACTCGTGGCCCTTGGTCAAATTATGCAGTTGTCAAAGTGTCAACCTATTACTGAACCATCCCCGTTGGGCCAAAGAAAACTGGGGCCACCGCTTCTGTCTGATCGGCAACATAGATTCGTCGCGTACGCTCCCTTATGGTACGCCGCAGGATGTCGAGGCAGAGGTAAAGGAAGCGATTGATATCGCTGCGCCGGGAGGCGGTTACATTCTGGCCTCAGATCATTCACTGCACGATGGTATCTCCGTCGAGAATATCCTCACCCTCTCCCGCGTCGGTCGCGAGTATGGCCGCGCAGCATATGCCAAAGCGTAGGAGTCGTTCGTGAGCCTGGAAGAAGATCGCCTGAAAGCCTTGACGTACACGCGACCCGAGTTCATCCCGGTCGCCGTCGGCGTGCTGCCGGCCGCCTGGATGAAGTACCGCGAAGATCTCGACGCGTTGGCGGCGCAACACCCCATCCTCTTCAGGCCTGATCTAATCGGTCGTCGAGATTATGACCAGGTCGGGGGTACTTATGTGGCGGGCAACCACGTGGACGAATGGGGCTGCGTGTGGAGCAACCTGCACACAGGCATGGAAGCCATCGTCACAGGACATCCAGTGCCGACGCGCCAGGCGGTGCGCCAGCTCAAGCCGCCGGAATCTGTGACCGCCAGGATGCCACACGGTTTCATGTATCTGCGCCTGGGAGATTTGCGCGGATTCGATGAGATCATGACCGACTTCGCGGAGGAGCCGCCTGAGCTTCAGATGTTGATTGATGTCGTATTGGCGCACAATCTGCGCCAGTTGGAGCTTCGCCTGCAAAACGAACGCGGCCCGCTCCTCTACTTCGGGGATGATTTGGGGATGCAGGATCGGCTGCCGATCAGCCCAAAGAAGTGGCGGCGCTATCTTAAGCCGTGTTTTGCCCGGCTGTACGGTCGCTGCCATGACGCCGGTCTGGTGGTCTACATGCATACGGACGGTCACATCCTGGAGATCATCCCCGACCTCATCGAGTGTGGGGTGGATGTGATCAACCCACAGATACGTGCGAATGGGCTTGAGAAGCTGGCGGCCATTTGCAAGGGCAAGGTGTGCGTTGACCTGGACTTGGATCGGCAGGCATTCCCATTCTTCACGCCGGCCGAGTGTGATGCGCACATCCGCGAGGCTGTCGAGACGCTCGGCTCACCGGACGGCGGGTTGTGGCTCAAGGCCGAGATCGGGCCGGATGTCCCGCTGGAAAACATCGCGGCCATCTGCGATGGGTTGGAGAAGTACCGGGCCTGGTTCACCAAGTAGGTCATGCCGATGCCGGATTGCATGTCTTCTCGAACGCGCTTTCTGACCGCGCTCGTCTGCGGCCAGCCAGATCGCGTCCCCATGTTCGACTTCCTATTCAGTCGCGCCCTCTATGACTACATCCTGGGCACGCGCAACTCCGACAATACCCCAGAGAACGGTGTGCGGGTCGCCAGGACGCTCGGTACCGATTGCCTGTGTGTCAATCCGAAAGGGCTGCCGCCTGCGCAGGAGGGTGCTGCCCTGCCGCCTGGGATCACCCGCAACGAGTGGGGTACGATGTACAAGCGGCTGGACGATACCTGGTGCAGCACCGGACCAGTGGCCTGGCCCCTGAAAGATCGCAGCGATTGGTGCAACTACAGCCTGCCCGACCCAAATGATCCGCGACGCATGGAACCTGTGCGAGAGGCGGTGAAGCTGACACGTGACGGTTCCCTGGCGATCATGGGTGCCGTCGGCGGGCCACTCACCGCAGCGTATGAAGGGCTGTTCAATCCGCAGGATTTCTTCACGCTTCTCCATGACGATCCCGAGCTCATTGACGAGGTGATGAGCGCGCTGACCGACTACAATCTGCGCATCGGTCTGCATCTCGTGGAAGCAGGCGTAGACTGCCTGTGCATCCCGGATGATATGGGGTTCGTGAATGGGCCATTGATGTCACCGCGCATGTTCCGGCGCTTCGTGTTGCCGCACTTCCGCCGCCTGGCGCAGGGCTTGCGACAGACGGGCTTGCCCATCCTCATGCACAATGACGGCGACCTGCGGCTTCTGCTGGATGACCTGGTTGACACGGGCATCAACGGCTACCACCCCGTCGAGCGCGCCGCGCGCATGGATCTGGCCGAGTGCAAGCGCCGCTACGCCGGGCGGCTGTGTCTGGTGGGGAATGTGGACAACAAACACCTGATGGTGAACGGCACACCAGAGGAGATCGCGGCGCAGGTGAAGGAATGCCTGCGGATCGCTGCGCCGGGCGGCGGCTACGTGCTGGCATCCGATCATTCGTTGCACGACGATCAGCCGATCGCCAATGTCTTCGCGCTGTTCGAGGCTGGCAAGCGCTATGGGGATTATGCGACACCGATCTGGCGTTAAGCATCATGGCTGACGTGCCTGGCACTTGCGAAGTGCCAGGCACGTGAGTTTCTATTGTCCCGTCACCCCCGCGGGTAACAGCGCGTCTTCCAGGCGGGCGTTTTCCAGGATGGCCCCCGTCAGATCGGCGCCACGCAGATCAGCCCGCCGCAGGTCAGCCCCACGCAAATTGGCCCCGCGCAGATCGGCCTGGGCCAGATTGGCGCCGGACAGGTTGGTGTTCGTCAGGTCGGCATCTCGCAACCCGGCTCCTTCCAGGTTGGCGTCTTGCAAATCTGCCCCCGCCAGGATCGTCCAACTCAGTTGCGCCCGCCGCAGATCGCGACCGGCCGCGCCCCGATTAACGATCTCCCAGGCCACCTGATACTTTTCCGCCCACTTCGTCAGCTCATCCGCCCTGGCGCGGCGGAAATCCGCGCCAAGCAGATCGGCATTAGTCAGGTCGGCCCCACGCAGATCGGCGCCTTGCAGATTGGCCTCGTGTAGGTTCGCATGCACGCCAACGACACGGCTGAGATTCGCCTCTGTCAGATCAGCCCCCGATAGATCGGCATCAGACAAGAGGCTATCGCTGAGATCGGCCCGCGCCAACCGCGCACGCCGCAGATAGGCGCCGGTGAGGTCCGCCGCGCTCAGATCGGCTCCGATAAGCTGCCGATCACCGGCCGATTCGTTCAGGATCTGCCAGACCAAGCGCCACTTAGGATCAATGCGTGTGGTTTCATCCAACAGCGTCCCCTTCAAGCGCGCTTTCGAGAGGTCGGCCGCGGTCAGGTCAGCGCCCCTGAGATCGGCTCCCCGCAGATTGGCTTTGGCAAGCACGGCCCGCCGCAGGTTGGCGTCACGCAGCCGTGCCTCGCCCAAGTCCTGCTCCATCAGATCAGCGCCTTCGCCGCCGAGGTTGACGAGCCGCCAGACCAGCCGCCACCTGGCGCTGATCACGGTGCTATCATCCAACTGTGCACCGCGTAGTTCCGCCTGCTCCAGCTCGACCCCCGACAGATTTGCGGCAACGAGATTTGCGCCGGAGAGATTCGCGCCGCGCAGCCGGGCGCCAGCCAGCGTGGCATGGCTCAAATCTGCGCCCGAAAGATCGGCCCTGGCGAGAGACGCCGCACGGAGATTCGCGTGTCCCAGGTGCGCCTGTTTCAGGTTTGCGCCTTCGAATTGGGCAAAGTAACCGTCGGCGCGCTCCAGGTTGACGCCTTCGAGGTTGGCGCCGGTCAGCGTGGCCTCGCGCAAATTCGCCCCGGCCAAAGCCATCTGGCGCAAGTCGCGCTGCTGGAACTCAACCCCCCGGCAATCGGGCGGGCATACGCCGCGCTGCTCGCGCAGCAGTGGAATCAAGATGAAGAGGCTGATCACCAGGCCGACGGGCAGAATAATGAGCGCTGAGATCTTCAGGAGATAGCGCATAGATTCAGTATTGTACCGGTTCTTGCCGTTGAGCTATAATCGTGGAATGGAGCCGACGATGCGACTGGACAACCCCAAAAAGCTTGCTATCGTGACCTTCTTCGCGAACCTCTATTTCTACAACCATATCAGTACGCTTTACCTGCAAACACGCGGGCTGAACTTGCTTCAGGTCAGCTCGATCTGGTCGCTCATCGTGGGGACGATCTTCCTGGCCGAGGCGCCCACCGGCATGTTGGCTGACAGGATCGGCCGGAAGTGGTCCATCGTGATGGCGCTCCTGCTCCAGACGTTGGGTGAAGTGCTGTTCTATTTCGCCAGAAGCTATCCCGCATTCGTTCTGATCGCGATCCTGGCCGGCATCGGGTACGCCTTTCAATCCGGGGCCAGCGAGGCGTTGGTGTATGACTCGCTGCCCGCAGACGACCGGGATACGGCGATGAAGAAAGCGATGGGGCTGATCGGCGGCGCCTACCAACTCGCCTTCTTTGCCGCGCCACTCATCGGCGGCGTCATCGTACCCCAGCTTGTCCTGGCCAGGTTTCTGACGGCCATCCTTCTCACCGCCTGTTCAGTCGCGATCGCCTTGTTAGTCAGTCTCACGCTCAGCGAGCCGCAGACCGGATACAGGCGTTCGCCGGAAAACCCTCTGGTGATTCTCCGGGAGGGAATCCGCGAAGTCAAGGACAGCATAAGACTGAGATGGTTGATCGCTGTCGCGGTTCTCACCTCGACCTTCTTCAAGCTGCTCCTTGATTTCTACCAACCCCAGTTCGCACGCGCCGCCGTGCCTGCCTTCTGGATCGGGGCTGCTTGGTCACTGGGAGCTCTGCTGGCTTTCGTGTTGCAGAGATACGCCTACTGGATTGAAGGGAGGCTGGGCAAGATCGGCTTCTTCGCGTTGACCGCTTGGCCGGGACTGATGTACCTGATCCTGGCGGCGGTCTCTGCGCCGCTGCTCTTGGTGCCGGTATTCGTCGTGGCGTATGCCTCAATGGAGGCCAGAAACCCCCTGCTATCGTCCTATAAGAACGCGCAGATCAAGAGCAAGAACAGGGCGACCGTGCTCTCGCTCGTCAACATGATCAGCAGTCTCTACGTGGCCCTGATGGGATTGGTCTTCGGCAAGATCGCCGACTACTCCATATCGACGGCCTATGCATCCATCGGAGTGCTGATCCTGGTGTTTGCCGTGATTCTACGCACCGACCGGATCGCCGGGCGGGATGTCGGATCGGGCTAATGGTCTGAACCGACGCAGACCATCTCCCCTGTGCGCACCGGGAAGCGCAGCCGATGGCCGTCCGTGACGCAACTCACCAGCTTGCCGGCCGCGTCCCTCACCACGTACCTCCCCGCGGCGTGGAGCACCGTGCAGATGCGATCCTCCAGCGATCTGATTTCGGCACGGGCCAGCGCGCCGCCGTGCCACGCCATGTTCACCGTGTAGCCGCCGCGGCCGCACAGCCCGCGCGCCTCACCGTCGGGCCAGGCAGGCGGCAGCGCAGGCAAGAGGTCCAGTTCCTCACCGTAGCTTTGCAGCAACATCTCCAGGATCGCCGCAGTCCCGCCGAAGTTGCCGTCAATTTGGAAGATGCGCGGCGGATGGAGATCGAACAGGCCGTCGGTGGCGAAGTCGAGGATCAGATGCACGAGGTGATCCCACGCCTTCGCCCCGTCGCCGAAGCGCGCGAAGAGACAGGCGGTCCACGCCCGGCTCCAGCCGGTGTGCCCGCCGCCCTGCGCCAGCCGCCGTTCGAGCGAGGCGCGCGATGCCTGCCACAGTTCCGGCGTCCGTTCCGGATCCAGCTCGTCGCCGGGATAGACGCCGATCAGATGCGAGGTATGGCGATGGCCCGGCTCGACCTCCTCGAAGTCCTCGTTCCACTCCTGGAGCTGGCCGAAGCGGCCGATCTTGAGCGGCGGCAGGCGGTCGAGGATACTGCGCCAGACCTGACGCCGATCCGCGTCCACGCCCAGCAGGGCGGCCGCGGCGATGGCGTGGTGCAACGTCTCGCGGATCAGCAGGATGTCCATCGTGGCCGAGACGCCCAGGCTGACCGGGAACTTGCCCGTGCCGGTGAAACGGTTTTCGGGTGATTGCGAGGGCACGGCCTGCAAAACGCCGGCCGCGTCCTCAATCAGGTAGCTCTCGTAAAACGCCGCGACCTCTTTGAGGAACGGATAGGCGTGGTCGCGGAGGAACGCCCGGTCGCGGCCGTACTCCCAGCGCCACCAGAAGTGCTCGGCCAGCCAGGCGGCCGCGCCCGTCCACACCGCCCAGCCGAACGATTCCGGCGTGCTGCGGCCCCACGGGTCGGTCTGAAGTGGGAAGAAAATGCCCTGGCAGCCGTAGAGGTCGGCCGCGGCCTTGCGGGCATGGGGCACGAACCGCTCGCAGTGACGGAAGAGGACTTCGGTGGCGAAGGCCAGGTTGCCCGGCTCGGCCGGCCAATAGTTCATCTGGAGATTGACATCGTGGTGGTAGTCGGCCTGCCACGGCGGTTTGAGCGATTCGTTCCACTTACCCTGGAGGTTCGGCGGCAGATCGCCCGTCGCAGTGGAAGCGACCATCAGATAGCGGCCGAAGTTGAAGTAGAGCAGCGGCAACGTCGGGTCGGTCGCGCCCTTACGCGCGGCCGCCAGCCGCTCATCGGTGGGCAGCGCCGGCTCCGGCAGGTCGAGCGTCAGCGACAGCCCGGCGTATAGCTTGCGGTAGGCCGCAACATGCTCGGCCAGCAGGCTGTCCCAGTCGGTGTGCGGCAGGGTGTGGCGGGCGCACTCGGTCGCGGGGGTCTCTGTGCCGGCCGATGCGCCGATGTTGATGGCGATCAGCAGCTCGCTGACATCATTCGCCCGCAGCCCATCGCCATCCGCCTGCATCGAGCCATCCTTAAGATACAGCCGGGCTTCGGCCCGGAACGCTATGCCGCGGTGGAACTGGCCGTCGAGGGATAGTATATTTTCTCTATTCTCCCTCAACAGGAAACACTCCGGGTCGGCGATGCGATCCAGCCAGAACCGCCCGCCAAAGGGACGATCGGCCGTGATGCGCACCAGGAGCAGGTCGTGGGCGATGTCGGCCAAGTATTCGCGGCGGAAATGGACGCTGTCGGCCGCGTACTCGACCGTGACCAGCCCGTTCTCCAGGTCGAGCTCGCGACGGTAATCGGTTGCGTCGCCGTGATCGAGCGCGAAGCGCAGATCGCCGGCCGGCTGATAGGGATCCACCCGATTTGGCTGTTTGCTGATGCCGCCCAGTCCGCCGAACGCCTGGTTGCCCTTCAGCGTGCCTTCTTCGAACTGCCCCGACAGGAGCAACTGTCGCACCTCTGGCAGCAGGTGGCTGGCCGGCTCGGTGTCGCGGTTGCGGTTGACCCCGCGCCACAGCCATTCATGGTTGAGCGCCAGACGCTCGGCGGCCGGATCGCCCAACACCATCGCGGCCAGCCGGCCGGTACCGATGGGCAGGGCGGCGATGTATTCGGCTGGGGGATGGGTGTACCAGAGTTTGGTGGATGACATGCGCTTGCCTCAGCATACACATGAAAGCGCCCGCCGCGGTGGGCGGGCGCTCATAACTACACTCCCCTTCTGCTGCGGTGCAAACGACGTATCGTAGCAGAAGGGGAGCGGGGGTGAGATCTACTTCCGCCGCGCCGGATCCTTGTGGAAGAACTGCACGACCCCTTCCATGTAGCTGGGGCCGACGAAGCTCTTCTTGAACCCATACTCGGCGTTGCCGAAGCTCTTGCTCAGGATCAGCGGGTTCTTGGCGCCTTCGACCACACCGAGGGTCACAAGCTGCTCAGTAATCAGTTTCCAGCCTTCTTTGTCCAGCTTCATGCGTTCTTCGGCGGTCGCCACCTGCACCCGCAGGTCCTGGATCTCCCAGATGCGCTTCAACCACTGCGGCGGCTCCAGGCCTTCCTTGCCCATGGTATTATAGTACCTGCGCCACAGCGGCGCGCTCACGTTCAGGCCGATGAAGTGGATATCACCGAAGTCAGGCCCGTTGGCCCACCAGACCGACATTGGAACCTCGTTGGCGCCCTGGAAGTTCCAGAACGCGGTGCCTTGCAGCAGCTTCGAGTCCACCTTGATACCGATGTCGCCCCAGTACTGAGTCGCCATCTTGACGCCGGGCACAGCAGCCGGCGTCACCTCGTAGAACATCAGAGGCAACACCATATCGCCGCCCCCGGGGAATTCGCGCACCTTGTCGCCGTTGGTGTCCTTATAGCCCAACCTGTCCAGGATCGCGGCGGCTTCCTTCGGGTTGTATTCGGCTGCGAACTGCGACAGTTGCGCGTCGTAGAGCGGCGAAGTCTTGGGCGCCGCGAATTGGGCCGGCTCGCCCAACCCCTTGAACACCGCCTCGTTGATCTGCTTGCGGTCGAGCGCGATGGAGAGCGCCTTGCGGAACTCCAGGTTGCTCAGCGCCTTGGCCCACTTCTCATCTTTCACCACCGGGTTGAACCAGTAAATCAACACGTGGTGCTGCCACGCAGACACCGGGATGGCGTTGTAGTTGCCCTTCGCCTCGTTCTCCTTGAAGAGCGGGTAGTCGTCAATGCGCAGGAACTGACCCTGGATGTCCACCTTGCCGGCGATGATGTCCAGGTTCATCAGTTCGGACTGGGCGATGTACTGCCGGTTGAGCTGGTCAATGTAGGGCAACTGATTGCCCGCGGAATCCACCTGGAAGAAGTACGGGTTGCGTTCCATCACCCAGGAGGTGTCCGGCTTGATTTCCTTGACGATCCACGGGTAGAGCACCGGGATGTCCTTGGGGTATGGATGTTTGAGCCAGCCGCCCGCGTCGCCCAGCACGCCCGCCTGCACCTTGTTGTAGAAGTTCGGCCACTCCTCGGCCTTGGTCATCTTCTGCTGTTCCATGAACGGCATGATCTTGGCGATGTCCGTGTACTTCTTGTGGAACTGCTTGAGATACTCGGACGGCGCGATCAGGCCAGGCCACGAGCCAGCGCGCAGCACCTGCTGCAAGAATGCGCCGTAAGGCATGGCAAAGGTGATCTTGACGGTGTACTTGTCCACTACCTGCAGCTTGGTCGTGATCCCCTTCTTTTCGGGGTTCCAGCGCAGCCAGGTGGGCGGGCTTGCGGTGATCTCGCTGTTCGACAGCTCATCTTCGAACCGGTAGCGGATGTCTTCGGTGGTCACCTCCTTGCCGCTCGACCACTTCAGGCCCTCGCGTAGCTTGAGGGTATACTCGGTGGCGGTCGGATTGGACTCCCACTTCTCGAAGATCATCGGCCGGATTTCGCCCGCCAGACCGGAGTTGTAGTAGGTGTCTTCGGCCAGGTTGCGGCCCAGCAGATAGATGTTCTGGATATGCCGGAAGTAGTGATCGTAGTCAATCGTGTACTCGTCCCAGCGGACGTTGCCGCCGTACTGGCCGATCTCCATCCAAGGCTGGATCACGACCGGATTCTTGGGCAAACGCTGCTCGACGGGCGGCAGCTTGCCGGCCTTCACCTGTTCAGCCAACAACGGCGCTTCGCCGTACTTCTCGATCTTGACGCCGGTGGCTTTTTCGTAGTCATCCTTGTTCCACACGGAGCCGGGCGCGGCTTTGCCGGCGCCGGGGGCTGCGCCAGCGGCCGGCGCTGCGGCGGCTGGGGCTTTGGTCGGCTCAGCCGCCTTCGTCGGAGCGGCGGCCGGGGCTTTGGTCGGCTCAGCCGCCTTGGGCGCTTCCTTCGCAGGCGCGGCAGTCGGCGCCGCGGGCGCGGCGCCGCCACAGGCTGCCAGCAGCATGGACAGGATGACCAATGCCGCCAGCAGTGACCAGATGGTGCGGTTGTGCTTCATGTGATCTTTCTCCTTCTTGGGTGTGTGGATGGGAAGTACTTTTCAGATGGACAATCGAGCTGGCGAACCTCCTTTCACCGACAGGAGTTACGCAGTAGATGCTCCCAGCCGGTCTGCGACCGGCGCCGTTGGCCTGGACGGGCCGCTTTCTCTGGCCCGACGGCGGTCGCAGATAGCACGCCCCGCTGTTTCGGGCGCCGCCTGAGAGCCAGGAGTGCGTAAGTCCTGTCACCGATACAAATGGCACGCGACGAAATGCTCTGGCCCCACTTGCCTGAGCTCGGGCCGCTCGCTCCGGCAGACCTCCATGCAGCGATCGCAACGCGGGTGAAACGAACAGCCGGACGGCGGCTTGGCCGGATTGCCGATCTCGCCCGGCGCCGATTGCAGCCCCGACGGCCGATCAGGGTCGGCGATCGGAATGGCGCGCATGAGGGCTTGCGTGTAGGGATGCCTGGGCGCCTCGAAGATCGCGGCCTTCTCCCCGATCTCGGCCAGCCGGCCCAGGTACATGATGCCGACACGGTGCGCCATATATTTGACGACCGACAGGTTGTGCGAAATGAACAGGTAGGTCAGGCCGAACTGCTCCTGCAGCTCCATCATCAGGTTCAGGATTTGGGCCTGGATCGAGACATCGAGCGCCGAGGTCGGCTCATCGGCCACCAGGAAGCTGGGGTTTACGACTAACGCGCGGGCGATAGAGATGCGCTGGCGTTGGCCGCCCGAAAAGGCGTGTGGGTAGCGGCGCAGGTAGCGCGCGTCCAGTCCAACCACCTTCATCATATGGGCCACCCGGTCTTCCTGTTCGCGGGCTGAGCCGATCCGGTTGATTACCAGCGGCTCGGCCACGATCTCGCGCACTGTCATGCGCGGGTTCAACGACGAATAGGGATCCTGAAAGATCATCTGCGCTTCGCGGCGGTAGCGTTTGAGTTGATCGCCTGTGATCTTGGTCACATCTACGATACCCGCGTCTCGGAAGTTGAATTCTACCTTGCCCCCGGTCGCGGGCAGGCCGCGGAGCACGGTCATCCCACAGGTGGTCTTGCCGCAGCCGGTCTCGCCGACCAGCCCCACCGTTTCCCCACGATAGATGTGGAAGGTGACATCATCCACCGCGCGCACATAGCCTATCACCCGCTTGAAAAAGCCGCGTTCGATGGGGAAGTATTTGCGGAGCGTCTCCACGTTCAGCAGGACCTCGCGATCCTGCGCCGGTACGGTCGTAGTGGTCATGGCGACTAACTCCTCCCCTGATTGCCAAACTTGAAGCAGCGCACGAAATGCCCCGGCCCCACCTGCGCCAACTCCGGCATACCGGTGCGGCACCGCTCGAACGCCTCCGGGCAGCGTTTGTAGAACACGCACTCATCCGGCAGGTCAATCGGCTCGGGCACGAAGCCCTCGATCGTTTGCAGCCGTGCGCGTTCGATGCCCCGGGCCAGAGCAACATCGGGGACGGCTTCCATCAGCTTGACCGTATACGGATGCTGCGGATTCTTGAAGATGTCGCGCACCGACGCCTCTTCCACGATCTTGCCCAGGTACATGACGATCACGCGATGCGCGATCTGCGAGATCACCGCCAGGTCATGGGTGATGAAGATGATCGCCATGCCGTGCTGGCGCTGAAGGTCCTTGAGCAGGCTGAGGATTTGCGCCTGCACCGACACGTCGAGCGCCGTGGTCGGCTCGTCGCAGATCAGCACCTTGGGGTTGGTCGCAATCGCCATCGCGATCATCGCGCGCTGGCGCATGCCGCCCGAAAGCTGGAACGGGTACTCGTCCACGCGCTGGCCGGGGTTGGCGATGCCGACCTGTTCGAGCAGTTGGATCGTTTGCCGCCGCGCCTCGACCTTGCTCACCTTACGGTGCAACAAGATCCCCTCCATCACCTGGTGGCCGACGGTGTGCACCATCGAGAACGCGTTCATCGGCTCCTGGAAGATCATCGTCAGCGCGTCCCCGCGGATGCGCCGCAGCTCGGGGCTGTCCGGCCCCATCTCCAGCAGGTTCACCCCCGCGCCGTCCCGATAGAACCACACCTCGCCCATCGGTTTGCCGGGCTGACGCACCATATTCAGGATCGAACGCGCCGTGATGCTCTTGCCGCAGCCCGATTCGCCGACCAGCCCGACCAACTCGCCGGCATGGACATCGAAGCTGATGCCATCCACCGCCTTCAGGACGCCGTGTGGCAGGTAGAAGTAGGTTTTGAGATCCTTGACCGAGAGGACGACTTCACGCTCCATCGCTCAGAACTCCTTGTACGGGTCGGCCGCATCCCGCAACCCGTCACCGAGGAAGTTGAAGGCCAACACGGTCAGCACCACGAAGGCCACCGGCCCCATCATCCACGGATATTGCGCCACCGTGCGCACGTTCTGCGCGGCGTTCAGCAGCACACCCCAGCTCACCACCGGCTCGCGCAGCCCCAGCCCTAGGAAGCTCAGGGCCGTCTCGCCCAGGATCATGCCGGGGATCGAGAGGGTCAGGTTGACGATCAGATAGCTGGTGAAGCTGGGCAGCAGATGCTTGACGAGGATGCGGGCCGGGCTGGCGCCGGCCATCTCGGCCGCCTTGACGAACGTCTCATTGCGCGTGCTGAGGATCTTGCCGCGCACCACGCGCGCCAGGCCGGTCCAGCTCGCCAGCGCCAGGATGATGGTGATCGCGAAGTAGATGCGGATCTGCGGCCAATCGCGCGGCAGCGCCGCCGAAAGGCCCATCCAGAGCGGCAGGGTCGGGATGGAGATCAGGAATTCGATCACCCGCTGGATGATCATGTCCACCTGCCCGCCGTAGTAGCCGGAGACGCCGCCCAACAGACAACCCAGCACGAAGGAGAAGGCGATGCCGATCAGGCCGATGGAGAGGGAGATCTGGGCAGCGTAGATGGTGCGCGAGAACATATCCTGCCCTAACTCGTCCGCCCCCATCAAAAAGACCTTGCCGGGAGCGGCCACCATGAACAGATGGATATCGGTGAGGATCACACCCAGCAGCTTATATTCTTCACCCTGGCTGAAAAACTGGAGATAGAGCTTCTGCTCAGGATCGGGCTTGTAGAGGCGCTGAAGCGTGTTCATGTCAATCTCGCGCTTCGTGCCCAACACATAGGGGCGCAGCCCGAACCCGCCGTTGCCATTGTCGAACTGGAGGTCGGTGGGGGGGTGGTTCAGCGCGTCGTTGAATTTCTTGTGCGGGGTGTAGGGGGTGACGAACGGCGCAAAGATCGCCATCAGGTACATGATCAGCATCACGATGCCGCCGATCAACGCCAGGCGATGGCGGCGGAAGCGCCGCCAGATCAGCACCCACTGGGAAGCCGTATAGAGGCGCTCCTGGGCGGACTCATCCTCTTTCGTCCGGCGCCAGGGCAGCTTGGGTTGCAGGGTAACGTCGGTTTCGACCATGTGGCAACCTCTCCTTACTCGAAGCGAATGCGCGGATCAGCCACCGCCAGGATCATATCCGATAGGAACGTGCCGATGAGGGTCAGCGCGGTGAGCAGGAAGATCACACCGCCCGCCATGAACATGTCCTGGGCGATCAACGCCGCGATCAGCAGCGGCCCGACGGTGGGCAAGTTCAGCACGATGGCAACGATGGTCGAGCCGGAGACGATGGCGGGGAGCAGCCAGCCGATGGTCGAAAGGATCGGATTGATGGCGATGCGCACCGGGTACTTCATCACCGCCCGCCAGTAGGCCACCCCCTTCATGCGCGCGGTGTCCAGGTAATCCTTGCCCAGCTCATCCAGCAAGGTCGCGCGCATCGTGCGGATCAGCCCGGCCGTGCCCGACAGCCCGATGATCGCGACCGGCACCACCAGGTGCTTGGTCAGATCCCAGGCTCTGGGGATGCTCCACGCCGCGTTCTCAAATTCGGGCGAGAAGAGACCGCCAGGCGAAACGCCGAATTTCGTCAGCAGGAAGTACATCATCACCAGCGCCAGCAGGAAGTTGGGCACGGCCAAGCCGATGAAGCCGGCGATGATGAAGATGTAGTCCCAAAGCGAGTATTGGTGAGTGGCCGAGAAGATGCCGATTGGGATCGCCAACGCATAGGTGACGCCCAATGTGAGCACCGAGAGGGCGATCGTGAACGGCAGCCGGTCGTTGATCAGAAAGGAGACCGGTTTGGCCCACAGGATGGAAACGCCAAAGTTACCCCGCGTCACGATGTTGACGATCCAGTCCCAATACCGCTGGAGGAACGGCTTGTCGTAGCCGTACTGGCGCTTCAGGTTGAGAATCAGGTTCTCGTCAATCTGCGTGCCGGTCGTTTCGAGCCGTTTGATGTACATTTCGGCGTAATCGCCGGGCGGCAGCTCGATGATGCAGTAGGACACGAACGAGAGGACAAAGAGCGAGATGACCATGAAGAGAAAACGACGGGCAATGTAACGAAGCATGTTTGGGTCTCCTCGACGCTTGCTGCCTCGACGCCTCAACGCGTTTCCTGGCACCAACCAGTGCTTACATCCGCCGCCTGCCACGTGGCGGGTGAGGGCACCGCCCGGGATGTTTTCATAGAGAGATGGCAACATCCGTGGACCTAGAGCCGGCAGCCCACACTTCTCGCCCAATGTAGCGGCGAGCGGGTCGAACAGCAAATGACCGAATGTCATGTGTTATGGGTAACACGGACAATTCATAATCTAGCATAGGATCGGTTCTTTGTCAAAATGCAACGGCTGTACGCGATCCGCGATCGCTATATGCTTGCACTTCTCGGCTTATCGGCGTATAATAGTTGCGTCAGGAGCCGTGACAGCCGAAGGCACCGGGTGCCTAGGAGGATGCTGCATGCCTTTCACCTCCTATGAGAACTTCGACCTTTTGATCGGCCGGGGTCCCAGCGGGTACCGGGCTGACGTGGTCCACTCGTTGGCGGGGGAGCCCTCGACCGATTTCGATCTGCCGTTCCCCGAGGGCGAGTTGGCCTCGGTTTTGTGTAGCGCGGTCCGCAGTCGCCGCGACCTGTTCGATGCGGAGACGGCCCAAGCGCCGGCCAACGCTATCGACTTCAGGTCGTTTGGAGAGCGCCTGTACCGGGCGGTTTTCACCGCCGCCGTGGAGACCGCGCTGCTGCGGAGCCTAGATGAGGCAGCCCACCGCAAGTGCGGCCTGCGTATTCGGCTGCAAATCGCAGACTCGGCGGCCGGCCTGGCTAACCTGCCCTGGGAGTATCTTTTCGCGCCGCATCGCAATCGGTTCCTTGCGCTCTCCGACCAATCTCCATTCGTTCGCTATCTGCGGTTGTCCCACGGCGAAGATGTCCAGTCGCTGCAGATCACGCCTCCGCTCCTCATCCTGACCGCTGTGGCCAACCCTTCAGAGGTGACGCCGCTGGCTGTGGACCAGGAGTGGGCGCGCTTGCAGCAGGCCGTGGCCGGGTTAGCGGATCGTGGCCTGATCCGTCTGGAACGCCTGCCGGCCGCTACGCTCCTCGCATTGCAAGATCGCCTGAGCGACGCACAGCAAGGAGCCGTGCATATCTTCCACTTCATCGGCCACGGCTTCTTTGACGCGGCCGAGGGCCGCAGTGGCTTGGTGTTCGAGCAGGAGGATGGCTCAGTAGACCTGACGTTTGGGGACCGGCTGGGCACGATCCTGTGCGATCATCGCAGCCTGCGGCTGGCTTTCCTCAACTCGTGCCAGGGCGCGCGTGGCGGGCGGGGCAGCGTCTTCGGCGGTGTCGCGCAACACCTGGTGCAGCAGGGCATTCCCGCAGTCGTCGCCATGCAGTTCCCGGTTGGCGATGCAGCCGCTATTGCTCTAGCAGCGAAGTTCTATCAACGCTTGGCCGAGGGTGATCCGGTGGACACCGCGCTGACCGAGGCCCGCAAAGCGATTGTCGCGGCCAACGACTCGATGGAGTGGGGCGCGCCGGTGCTCTTCAGCCGCTCACCGGATAATCGCATTCTGGTGCGCTCGGATACAACGGTTGTCGATGCTGAGGCTTCCCATGTGTGTGCCCCAGGGGCGACCAAGATCGCCACGCGGGGTGGCGCCTTTGTCGGCGGTGATGTCAATACGCAAGGCGGCGATTGGATCGGCCGGGATAAAATCACCATCAACGTAGGCATCTCTGAAGAAGCCGTCATGCTCTCTGGCCGTTTGCGCGGACGAGCAGAGCTCCGTGAGGCCAACCTTAGGGTCAAGTCATTCGAGCCGGAAACCATCCTCATTCCTGGCGGGCCGTTCCTGATGGGCACGGCGCCTGACACAGATGTACCACAGGAGGAGGTTCCTATGCACGAAGTGATCCTGGATGACTATCGTATAGGAAAATGTCCAGTAACCAATGCACAATTTAAGATATTCTTAGACGATCAGAAGCGATTGGCCCGCCCGGAGATGCGTTGGCATGGCCAGTTTCCGCCCGCGAAGAAAGAAAATCACCCTATTAGCGGCGTGACCTGGTATGACGCTTTGGACTACTGCGAATGGCTTTCGAAAAGGACCAAACGACACTATGCGTTACCCAACGAAGCCCAGTGGGAGAAGGCGGCGCGCAGTTCCGATGGCCGGGTGTATCCCTGGGGAAATGACTGGGATCCGCGCCGGTGCCACCATGGCCGACCGGACACGGCAGCAGTGGATGCTTATCCGCCACAAAGTGAGTACGGTTGCTACGATATGGTCGGCAATGTGAGGGAATGGACTTGCAGCCTATGGGGTGATCGCGCTCTCGCGCCAGACGAAAACTACCGATACCCCTGGCGTGAGGACCAACGCAATGATCCGTCGGCCAACGGACAGATACGCCGTATCTACCGAGGCGGCGCTGCTTCAGATGAGCAGGGCCAACTGCGTTGTGCAAGCCGCGGAAGCTGTGATCCGATGCAAGCGGGGCCGTACGGCAAACGTCACGGTTTTCGCGTTGTCCTCGTGCTTGAAACGGAAGATTGAGCGGCCCGGTATTGCCGGTGGAGGCACGGCCAACATGAATACTCAACCGCAACTCCCATTCTTGAAGTATGCTATGAGCCATCTGGAAAAGAGCGTGGCGTTAGGCCCTTGCATCGATCTGGTACAATGTATCAGAGAGGGCAATCTCATACCATTTCTGAACAACTCCCTGCGCGATGACCGGTTCATGGCGATGTTCGGTTTCCCGGAACGGAGCTTAGAGGAGTTCATTGCCGAGAATTGGGCCGGGGAGCTGGGTTATCCGCTGAAAGATTGCTGGGATCTAGCCAGAGTGGCCCAGTATCATCAAGTTACACAAAGGTCTAGCTCAAAGGCAAAACGTGACTATTTGAATTTCCTGAAACGCGGCTTGCTGGGTTGGGCGAAGGCGAATGACCCTCAGGCCGCGGCCAAGATTCGAGACCAAAACCTCGATCACAATGAAGCGCTTGCATTCGCCGATCTAGTCTCTGAGCTTGGCTATCCAACCTATGCGAAAGGACAGGCCGATCCTCTCTGCCTGTTAGCTCAGCTTCCTTTCCCAATCTATATCACGACCAGCTATTACGATTTCCTCGAGCGTGAACTTCAGAAGCAGAACAAAGACGTCCGCTCCCAAGTCTGCACATGGTCTGGGATGACCAAAGTCAGCGATAAAAGCTATCTGCCTGATCCCGGCTATGAGCCAACCCCCATGGCGCCGCTGGTGTTCCACCTGTTCGGCATCGAGCGCTTTCCTGAGACGCTCGTTTTGAGCGTCGATGACTATCTGAGTTTTCTGGTTCGAATCTTCTTACGTGAAGCGGAAGCCAAGACCAGCGCGGTCGCCGGAGGGCTGCCGATCCCCACCTATCTATGGGAGAAAGTCGCGGGATTGCACCTTCTGGTTCTGGGGTACCAGATTCATGCCTGGGATTTTCAAATCGTGTTCCGCGGCATCATTGCAGCCAAGCCCGCCGCCGCGCGTTCTGATGCCGGACTGGTCGTCCAGCTAGACCCGGCAAAACAGCACGAGGTCACCGATCCTGAGAGATTGCGCGAATATCTGAAGAGCTATTTCGATCAAGAGGTGAGATTCCGTGTGGAAATCGGGAAGTCCGATGAATTCATCGCCGAGCTCTACGACTCGTATCATAGCCAATCCTGAGGCCATCATGAGCGGGCGACGCAACAATCCCTACATGGGCCCGGAATTCTTCACGCGCGCGGATGCAGACCTGTTCTTTGGACGCAAACAGGAGATTCGCGACCTCGACTCCATGGTCGCCACTGAGCGCCTGCTTCTCTTTTACGCGCCGTCTGGGGCCGGCAAGACTTCGCTGCTCAACGCCAAGATCGTCCCTCGCCTGGAGGAAAGGCTGTACGAGGTCTTACCCATGGGCCGCGTCAGCGGCGCTATTGGGGTGCCGGCAGGGGTCAGGAATGTCTATGCTTTCAATCTCATGCTCCGTCTGGCGCCCGACGAAGCACAGCCGAACCGCTTTGCCGCTCTATCGCTAACGGATTTCCTTTGGCATCTCACCACGCAGGATGGCGAACACTACTCCTACGACGAGAGCGATCAGACCATGCGTTGGTCTACGCCCAAGGAAGCCCTTTGGCCACGCGTGCTCATCTTGGATCAGTTCGAGGAACTCGTCACTACCTATCCCACGCTCTGGCGTCATCGTGAAGCTTTCTTTCGTGAGCTTGATGAAGCCATGCATGCCGACCCCTTGCTGCGAGTGGTGCTGAGCTTGCGCTCCGACTTCGTGCAAGAGCTCGACCGCTATGCTGGCTTGCTCGAAGACGGCCTGCATGCTCGCTATCATATGCTCCCCCTGAGCAGCGCTGACGCGCGCGCTGCCATCGAAGGGCCGGCATGGCTATTTGGGCGTCCCTTTGCCGCGGGCGTGGCGGAGAAGCTTGTGCAGAATCTGAGCCAGGTGCGTGAGCAAGACGCGGAAGGGCACACGCACGTAGTGGCCGGCGAATGGGTGGAACCGATCCAACTGCAGGTAGTATGTTACAATCTGTGGGAGAAACTGGCACAGACGCCTGGCGACACCATCATGCTTGACCATCTCAAGCAGTTCGCGCGCACCGTTCTGGCGACTCAAATTATCATTGACAAAACGTTGAGTGAAGACGAAGATCGGCTGCTTTCGGGCCTGGTGGACGGATCCCTAGCTGCTTTCTACGAGGACACGTTAGCCAAGGTGCTTGAGGACGCTGCTGCGAAGAGCGCCGGGACAGACGAGCGGCGACTGAGGGCATGGTTCGACAAGGAGTTGATCACTGCGGATGGGTTGCGCGGCACGGTGCAACGGAACGAGCAAACGGGGCGCACCGGCAGTCTGGCCAACACGGCCGTCGACCTGCTGGCTCGGCGTTACCTGGTGCGCGCCGAGCTGCGCGCAGGCGGCGCGTGGATCGAGTTGGTGCACGATCGCTTCGTCGCGCCCATCCGGGCAAGCAACGCAGCTTGGTTTCCGCAACACCTGAGCGCGTTGCAACGTCAGGCCGCGCTGTGGGCGGAACAACGCCGCTCCCCCGCCATGCTCCTGCGCGATGCAGCGCTGGCCGACGCCGAGAAATGGGCAGCCGACCACGGTGATGAGCTGCAACCCATCGAGCAGGAATTCCTCGCTGAGTCCCGCTGTGCCCAGGAAGTGGCCGAGCGCGAGCGGCGCCTGAACCGCCGCATCCGCAACCTGGCGATTGCAGCGGCTTTGGTGGCGATCCTGGCCATTGTAGCATCGATCTGGGGCTGGAACAATGCCACACTCGCGCAGGCCCAGTTGGATCGCCAAAAAGGTCTGGCACTAGTCCAGGAAGCTCGCAGGTTGAAGGAAGAGGGCAATGTACAGGGCGCCATCGAGCGGTTTCAGGCGGCCAAAGCCACCCAAACGGACCTGGGCATCGACGTAGAGACCGAGATCGCCGACGTGCGACGCCAGGCCGCTACCCAATTGACCCAGCAGGGGGAGGCGTTGGCCAAGGCTGGGGACTTCTCGGCAGCCGAGGCGAAGTTCAAAGCAGCTCTGGCCCTGGAGCCGCCGCCCGACACGCCGGTCTATGTCTATATTCCGGGCGGGGAGTTCGTCATGGGGGCGGGAGTCGACGACGAACGGTTACCAAGCGCCTTTGGATATGATGTGTCCAATGAGAAACCGCAGCAGCGTTCAGTCCCCCTGGACCCCTTCTGGATCCAGCGCACCGAGGTGACGAATGCCCAGTATGAGCGCTGCGTGGAAGCTCGGAGGTTCGGCGCGGCCGCCGGCTGTGAGCCGCCCGCCGATCTTACCAGGCGCTACCTGAATCCCCAGTTCGCGAAGCAGCCGGTCACGGGCGTCACCTGGCACCAGGCCCAGGCGTACGCCGCCTGGGCCGGCGGCCGGCTGCCCACCGAAGCGCAATGGGAGAAGGCCTGTCGCGGGACCGATGGAAGGATCTTTCCCTGGGGTAAGGAACCTCTTCCTGGCGCAGAGCTTCTCAACTTCAGAGAGACGGGCCTGGGCATCTGGAGTGTGGTGGGCAGCTATCCCAAGGGCGCCAGTCCCTACGGCGCGCTGGACATGGCGGGCAATGCGTGGGAGTGGACATCGTCAGCCTCAGTCGGCTATCCGTACGATCCAAGAGATGGTCGGGAGAACCCCAAGTCCGGCGAAGCGCGCGTGCTGCGGGGCGGTTCGTTCGTCAACCCTGCCCAAGACGTCCGTTGCGCCACCCGGAGGGGCCTCAGACCTGCCGGCTACGACGGCAGCATCGGGTTTCGGGTGGTAGTGCCCGCCGGTTTCTGATCTCCAGTTTGGCTGGCAGAAGCCATCCGACCGTGGAACCGGGCATTAGTGCCGGACTGTCTCATCGCCACCCGATCACCTTAACGCAGACCTTGGGCGAGATATCTGCGGCCCTTATCGGCACAGGAGAAGTCGGCTCATCGCGTTGACAGAGACCTGCGTACCTGCTAGAATATCCCCTGTGGTTAACCATCCTACTTGTCGGCATCGCATCACGACAAGTCATTCGTTTGAGAGGAAGGATCTATGTCTAAGACTTACAAGGTAGGTATCATCGGCGTCGGCGGGATCGCCAAGACGCACATGCCCGGTTGGAACGCATCGGGCATCACCGAGGTGGTGGCCGCGTGCGACATCGCGCCGGCCGCCGTCGAGAAGTTCGGCGCCGAGTGGAAGATCCCCACGCTGACCACCCAAGCGGCCGATCTGTTCAGGAATCCAGACATTGACATCATTGATGTGTGTACGCCGAACAACTACCACGCGCCGCTCAGCATCGCGGCCATGGAGGCCGGCAAGCACGTCATCTGCGAGAAGCCGCTGGCGCCCAACCCGGCCCAAATCCGCGGCATGATCGCGGCGCGCGACCGCACGGGCAAGCTGCTGATGACCGCGCAGCACTTCCGCTTCCGCGGCTCGTCGCGGGCGATGAAGGCCGAGGTTGACGCCGGCGTCTTGGGCGACGTGTATCACGCTCGGAGCTGGATGTTGCGTCGGGCAGCCGCGCCGACCCGGCCCGGCTTCATCTTGAAGGAGCATTCGAGCGGCGGCCCGTGCATTGACATCGGCGTGCACATCCTGGACCTTACCCTGTGGTTCATGGGCAACCCCGAACCGCATTCCGTCACCGGTGTGGCGCGCGCTGAGTTGGCCCATCAACCGGGTGTCTTTACAAACATCATGGGCGGCGGCACGATTCCGCCGGAATTCGACGTGGAGGATTTCGCGGCGGCGTTCGTGCGCTTCAAGAACGGCGCCACCCTTGTCCTGGAGGTGAGTTGGCTGCTGCACCATGACACCCAGGGCGAAGACATGCAGATGTGGCTCTACGGCACGAAGGCCGGTTCCCATTGGCCTAAATGCGAAATCTACGAATCGAACTATGCCACACGGCAACAATACAACCGGACGCTCAAGCTGGTGGCCGACACGATGGAGCCGCACGCGCTGGAGTGCGTCGAGTTCGCGAAGGCCGTGGATGCCGGCGCGCCCTCCCCCGTGCCCGCCGAGCAATCGCTCCAGGTACTGACGATCCTGGATGGCATCTATCGCAGCCAGGCGACGGGCAAAGAGATCGTGCTGGACTGAGAGAACGAGCATCCTGAGCGGAGGCCAGGCTGTCTTTTGGCCGGACCGCAGTCGAAGGATGCGACCATAAAGCCTGACCGCATCCTTCGACTACGGGCCGCACACGACGCGGCCCTCCGCTCAGGATGCTACGAGTTTTCAAGGAGATCACATTATGACAACTGTTGCGCTCGTCGGGTGTGGGCACATCCACACGCCGGGCTTCGTCAAGCGGTTGCAGGCTCGGACTGATGTCAAAGTGAAGTACGTTTGGGATCACCAGCCTGAGCGAGCTGTCAAGCAGGCAGAGGCGCTCGGCGCGCAAACGATCGCCGAGGTGGGCGCCATCTGGGCCGATCCGGAGATCGCCGGCGTGGTCATCTGCTCCGAGACCGACCGGCACGAGCCGCTGGTGCTGGCCGCGGCCGCGGCCGGGAAGCACATGTTCGTCGAGAAGCCGCTCGGCATGGCCGCCGCCGACGCCTACCGCATGGCCGCGGCGGTGAGACAGGCTGGCGTCTTCTTCCAGACCGGCTACTTCCAGCGCGGGCTGCCGTTCAACCAGTTCCTCCGGTCGGAGATCGCGACCGGCCATCTCGGCCAGGTGACGCGCATCCGCCTGACCAACTGCCACGCGGGGTCGCTCAAGGGCTGGTTCGACGCCGAATGGCGCTGGATGGCCGACCCGGCGCAGGCCGGCATCGGCGGCTTCGGCGACCTGGGCACGCATTCGTTGGACCTCCTGCTATGGATGATGGGTGACGTGCAGGATGTGACCGCCAGCATCAAGGTCGTCACCGGTCGCTACGGCGACTGCGACGAGACTGGCGAGGGGATCCTCAACTTCGCCAACGGCGCCATCGGCACGCTGGCCGCGGGGTGGGTAGATGTCGCGCATCCGGTCACGCATTTCGTCAGCGGGACGCAGGGCTACGCCTACGTCGCGGGCGGCAAGCTCTATTATCAGAGCGAGAACGCCCCGGGCGCGGATGGCAAAGAGCCGTGGGAAAAGCTGCCGGAAGCGTGGCCGCACGCGTTCGAGCTTTATCTGGACGCCTTGAACGGCAAAGATGCGCCGTTGGTGAGTGTCGAAGAGGCGGCGGTGCGCAGCTCGGTGATGGAGGCGATGTATCAGGCGTCGCGACAGCGGGCTTGGGTCGTCCCGCACTAAGTCGAAGGAGGTGGCGATGGGGCGCCGTTTTGTACTACCGGTAATGGTGATCCTGGTTGTTTTCCTAACCGGATGTATGCCGGCACTGACGGGCGATCAGCTCGTCGAATACGAGCGCTATGTATCTGCCAGGGCAACCGATGCAGCTTCTGAGTTCGCGATCGCTGAGGCCAAAGCCACGCAGGCTGCCGCCGTACAACTGATGAGCCAGGCGACGGCCGGCGCGCTTTCACCGTCCGTCGGCGTGACGGGCACGGCCGCCCTGCTGCCCACTTCGGCGGCACGCGTCACTGCTGCCATCACCGCTACCGCAGCCGTCACTGCCAGCCAAGTGGGGCAGGTGGTCACCGGCACGCGCGCGCTGATCTCGGCGGCGGCCCCGACCGTGATATCGGCGATGGTAGCGCCCGCTGCGGCGGCAAGGGTTACTGCAACGGTAGTGGCTGTCCCTACGGCGCTGCGCACTGCCACGGCCGTTGTTCTGCTACCGCCCACGCCGACTCCGCCACGCACGTCGGTGCCTACAGCCGCACCCACCAGCGCGTTCACGCCGTCACCCACACTCCAGCCAAGAGCTACCGTGACCCCGACCGTTGCGACAGCGATCACCGCGTCGGTCAGGCTGGCCGCGGCAACGCCTTCCGTCACAGCTACTATCGCTGTCACGGCCACGCCGCCGGTTGCTGCTCCGATCACCGTCACCGCCGGTGTCACACTGGAGATCAGGGCAGCCAGCGCGAACCTGCGCGGCGGTCCGGGAACCGAGTTCGATATTATTACCACTGCGCCACGGGGGTGGCAGTTTGCTGTGTCCGGTCGCAACGCCGATGCGAGCTGGTGGCAAGTCTGCTGCATGAATGGGAAACCTGCCTGGGTCATCAACAGCCTGGTTGCGATCCAGGGGCCGCTTGACAAAGTACCGGTTCGTCTCCCCCTGATGCCGGACAAGCTCGATGCCACCTGGGGGCTCCGCTGGCAGTGTTTCGCGGAGGGATGCCCCCAGCCAGACTGTCTGGGTCAGAGCAGGGCGCAAGCACTGCAGGTGCGTGACGTGCGCTGGCTCGAACTGAAGCGCCAGGCGACGTGGGACGACAAGTGTGGAAAGGACGAGGACTGGCTCCTGCAGATCGATCGCTACACCGGTCTGGAAAGGCAGGTCGCAACGGATCCTCCGCTCTTCCACATGTGGATGGGTGCTAATCCCGGGCCTGAGAATCGCGCGATCGAGCATTTCGGCCGTACACTTTCCCTTTGGTGCACGGATACCCGCACGCGCGAGGCGCCCCAAACGGGGGGATGGACGGTGCTTTTCGAAGGGCAGGCTTGTTATGATCGAGGCTCCGGCATACTGGTGATGATAGAATACACCAAGCGCTGGCTCTTCACGGGCACAGCGGGGGGCCAGAAGTATGAACGGCAGTACTTCGGGGACTACGAGATATACCAGCAGATGCTAATGGATACCAACGTACCGCTGAGCGCAAAGTGATTCAAGAGCAGGCCCTTCGGGTTGTGGAAAACCCGAGGGACCTTAACTGATAGCGGAGACCATCGCGTTTCTCGATCCTTGAAGTCTTCATGGTCTTTGGCGTGGAAATTGACATGCCCAGGCGATTCCGCCTGGGCATGTCTGCTTTGGGTAACTTACCGAGTTATGGATCCGAGAAGGCTTACCCGGTAAAGGGCTCACCATCCACCCACACCTGGACGTTGTCGAAGTAGCCGTTGACGTTTTCCGCCGTCCGGCTTTGCACCTGCAAGAAGATCATGATCCGGCCGTCCTTGCCAGCCGTCACGGTCTGTTCCAAGGGCAACCATTGGCCATGCCAGTAACCGTTGACCCAGGTAGCTTCGTAGTCGTCCACCTTAACGCCCATGGAGATCCAGTCGTAGGTCAGATCGCCGCCGCGGGGCCCGCCGAGATTGTAGAGCCGGGACATCACGCGCACCGTCACCTGGGAACCTGGCTTGACCCTGATCGTACGCGAGACACCGGCCTCGAACGGCACGGAGGCGGCGATCTTCAGTGAGTAGGTGCCATCTGTGGGCGGCTCGTTCTTGTGGATCTGCTCACGATCGATCGTGACGTTGTCTGCCCCGGTGTAGGCATAGGCGCCCCATTGGTGCGGAGTCATCTGACGGGTCTCGCCGTACCAGTCGTTGAATGCCTCGAAGAACGGGCCAGGATTCTTGTCCGTGCGCAGCACTCCGCCCCTTGCCCAGGCGTTGACGCTGTCCGGCTCGCCATCTGCCGGGCCGTACTCGCTGCTCATCGATTGATCGGAGCCTCGCGCTATCTCCTCGGCATGCGCCGCGAGCACGGGTAGCGGTGCAAGGTTGTGCATGTTCTCCGAAACCATGGGTTGTGCATCCGAGGGTGACTTGGGGGGGATGGGCCGCCCGGCCAGATTAGCCGGATTGTTAGGCTCTGCAGGGATGACTGGCATGAAGTACGGCTGCCATTTGGACCAATCTGTTGTTGTTTCTATGCCATCGGCGCTGACGCTCCCGGTGGAGAACACCAGCAAGAGAACTACGGCCAAAGAGGTAAGCGCGTACGCGCAGCGATGTCTCATTATTGTCCTCCTTTCAGGCTTGAGACAGCCCGCAAAACAACCCCAAGAGAGAACGAATAAAACAACCGGTTCTTGACGTCGAAGCGCGCGTAGTGAGTATGAGCAATACTGGGATACCCGCCGCAACGTCGCTGACTTGCACGAACATACTCTACTGGAACAACCTCTTCCGTCGAAGACCCACCTCATTGCTCAGCAGATGTCAATCTGCCCTTTTATTGAGTATAGCAAAAGGTGTCGGCGATCCATGCCTCCTGAGCCTGTCGAAGAGCGGTCGCTGCGACAGGCTCAGCGACCGCCGGCTCGACAGTGTTGCGGTATGCTCTACGTATGACTGATGGGGGAGATCCTCGCTTTTTGCAGTTCTTAAGGCCTCAACAGTTTGCGACTTGGCTAGCACACATGCCCAAGCGAATCCGCCTGGGCATGTGTGCTTGGGCAACTTGCCGTGCTCTGGACCTGAGAAGGCTCACCCGATGTAGGGCTTGCCGTCCACCCACACCTGGACGTTGTCAAAGTAGCCGTTGACGTTCTCCGCCATCCGGCTTTGCACCTGCAAGAAGATCATGATGCGGCCTTGAGCGCCGGCTGTCACAGTCTGTTCAAGCTGCAGCCATTGGCCATGCCAGGGACCATTGACCCAGGTGGCGTCGCAGTCGTCCACCTTGACGCCCATGGAGGCCCAGTCCCAGGTTCCTTGGTCGTGATCGTACAGCGCATACATCACGGCAACCTTGACCGTGGCGCCGGGCTTCACCATGATCGTACGCGAGATGCCGGCCTCGAACGGCACAGAGGCGGCGATCTTCAGTGAGTAAGACGGTGAAGCGGCCTGGCTCGCGATGGTCTGTTCCCGATCGATGGTAACGCTATCCGCTCCGGTGTACGCATACGCGCCCCATTTGTGTGGGATCATGCGCCAGGTCTCGCCGTACCAGTCGTTGAACGCCTCGAAGAAGGGACCAGGATTCTTGTCCGTGCGCAGCACGCCGCCGGTTGCCCAGGCGTTGACGCTGTCCGGTTCGCCCTTGGCCGGACCGTGCCCGATGATCGTGGAATGATTGGGCCCACGCGCCACTTCCTCAGCATGAGCGGCAAACTCCGCCGGGGACATCGTCGAGCGAAGCATGTTCACCCACGCCTCAATTTGTGCAGTCGAGGGTGACTTGGTGGGGATGGGTCGCCCGACCGGGTTGCCCGGGCTGTTTGGCCCAGCCGGGATGAGGGGTGTAAAGTACGCTTGCCATTTGGACCAATCTGACAGCGTACATCCGCCATCGGCGCTGATGCCTGCCGTGGAAAGCACCAGCAAGAGAACTACCGCCAACGAGGTGAATGCATACGCGCAGCGATGTCTCATTTTTGTCCTCCTTTCAGGCTCGAGACAACTCGCAGAAACGCCACGGGAGAACGAATGGGCCAACTGATGTTAGACGTCGAAGCACGCATAGCAGAGAGCAAATTTTCAGAGGTGCGCGCAGCGACGCCGCTGACCTGCACGAGCTTTTGCCTTGCCTATTACTGCGGAAAGTATACTCCCCTTTTTGACAAATGTCAAGATGTCGAATTGACGGCAGTGTATCCCTTTCGGTTGAAATTCGCGAACGACTGGACCTCTGGTAGAGTAGGGGGCATCCAGTTGCCACATTTTCACACGGAAAGGAAGACACCCCCCATGCCTAACCTGCAGCCAGAACGA
>Ga0233425_10003705_pt1 | contig 27138 bp, 18 predicted proteins | sample Watercolumn_Towu_2_FD_181712 | JGI IMG/M metagenome (GOLD analysis project Ga0233425, IMG submission 181712) | Freshwater microbial communities from Lake Towuti, South Sulawesi, Indonesia - Watercolumn_Towuti2014_140_MG | ecosystem: Environmental > Aquatic > Freshwater > Lake | place...
AGTTTGGGACCCAGGATATGAAGGAAGAAGCGAAGCGTTATTAGTTGTCAGGAACGAGCACGGCGCTGTCCTGAAAAGGAATGCCAAAATCGGTCAGATGGTTTTCGTGAAACTTAGTGAGTCAGCAAAAGAGCTTTACGAAGGCCAGTATAAGGGAGAGAACAAATAATTGCACGGTGCTCCATTATCATATTTAAACATTCTCTTACATAAATTAGCATATGTCAGTTGGAAAACGTTTAGCATCATCTCCGGCTAGCAGTTCTGGCCCGATAACTAATCTTACACCCAAGCAATTGCCTCCCGAACACATTTTTGGCTCAGATACAGGGAGATATTCGCCTTATGTCTCTCAAGAAATCAAAAACCTGATGGAAAAACTAAAAACTGCCGGAAGATATGAACTCCTTAAAAAATTCCTGAGTCCAAGGGAACTTCAAGTTTTGGAACTCAGAATCGATCGCGAACCTGCATTAAGCTACGCAGATGTTTCAAAAGAACTTGGAATGTTCGAATCAAATATTTGTGCTATTCAAAGAAAAATACTGAAAAAAATGCGGATAGTTCTTGAAGCAGACGACAGCATATTCTCAAAAACAACACTGAAAGAAGTATGTCGGAAATCCATAGTTAATCTTTTGCAGCTTGTCGAAGTTTTGCTAGCACAAGGAAAAACAATCGATGAGATTGTTTCTGTATTTAACAAAACAGAAAGAAGGGTTTTTGATACATATGTGATGGCAAAACCTCCGGTATCTGCAGTCTACGCTGCAGAAACGCTTTCATTATCCCGTGCTTCTATCACTAAAGCAGTGGCGAACATGATCGAAGTTCTCTCAGGTAAGGGTAGAAATAACAGATATAAAGAAAAATATAAATTAATGAGCAAAAAAGAATTGGCATCAGCAGTCATTGCCTTGAAATGCCAAGATCGAAGCGAATTGCATTTGCGTAATTATTCTTTGGCATTCGTGGCGAACTCGCGAGGCATTTTAGATGGAATTTTGCCTAAACAACGAGGAAAAACAGTTAAGGAAATAAAAGAAGCGTATGAAGAATTGAAAAAAACAAATACTCCAGAGCAGATAATTTCTTTACTTGCTCCAATTGAAGCAAAATATCTTCAAGAAGTTATCCTTTCGCCATCTCCTATTTCGGACAAAATATTCATTGAAAGGCACAAATCCGAGATGCGACACGGTTTGCTATATTCAAAGAAAAATCTGTTGGCTAAGCTGAAAGGAGAGGCAGTGACTGGTCAGGAAAACTTAGTGGTGTTCCATCAATTGAAAGAAGTATGCTCTGCCATTGGAACTGAAGAACTGGAACGATTGAAACCCAGCATGAAACAGGTCGAAATATCAATCCTAAAAAACAGGATACTCGCAGAAAAACCTATGACTCTCCGCAAACTCGGAGACATGTTTAATGTGAGCAGGGAAGAGATAAGGCAAACAGAAGCAGAATTGCTTGAAACCCTGCTTCAAATCCGTTTCCTGCCTGACCATCGCCCATTTCCTAAAAAAGAGCATTGCGGAAAATTAGTGCGGGAAATACGCGGGATGCTACTTACATTATATAAAAATGGGATTACAACTGGCCAAATATTCGAATTGCTTGACACTGGGCAAAAACAAGCACTTGAAATTTACGTTCTAAGTTCTAAGAGCTTGGATGATGCCTCATCTGAAATTGGGATTTGCTCTCATGCCGTGTATCTAAGAACTTTGGCAATACAGATGAAGCTTACGAGCCATATCCGGAACTCTGGCTTGTTTGCTGAACATTAGCTATGATCTCATTTTTATTCCAATAGGAATAATTTTTTCACTAATTATTTAATACAAAGAACGGAAAACAAATACAAAACTAATACTATGAGTTATAGGTGAAAAATTATGACGTCTAGCAACTATCTGTTCAGTTCGGAATCCGTGACAGAAGGGCACCCAGACAAAATCTGCGACCAGATATCAGACGCGGTTTTGGATGAATTGTTGAAACAAGATAAGAAATCAAGGGTTGCAGTTGAAACTGCAGTTACTACTGGTTTAACCGTAGTCATGGGAGAAGTGACGACAGATGGATACGTTGAAATCCAGGATGTAGTAAGAAACACAATAAAAGAAATCGGTTATACTTCTCCAGAATATAATTATGATTACCAATCCTGCGGAGTCCTTGCATCGATACATGCACAATCGCCTGATATCGCACAAGGTGTGGATGTAACAACAGAGCATGAACAAGGTGCAGGAGATCAAGGTATCATGTTCGGTTGCGCGACAAGGGAAACAGATCAGCTTATGCCGATGCCTATACAAATGGCACACGGACTTGCGAAAAAGCTTGCACTAGTAAGAAAAAACAAAACATTATCTTATCTAAGACCAGATGGAAAGACTCAAGTTACTGTTGAATATGAAGGGCATAAACCAAAAAGAGTGCATACAGTAGTTATTGCAGCCCAACACGATCCAGAGGTTACTCAGGAAAAAATAAAAGAAGACGTAATCAAGCATGTTGTTGAACCAATATGCGGAGATCTGGTTGATAGAAACACTGTAATACACGTAAATGGAACAGGAAAATTCGTACTTGGCGGCCCTGCAGGGGATACTGGATTAACTGGAAGAAAAATAATCGTAGATACTTATGGCGGAAGAGGCCATCACGGAGGAGGTTGCTTCTCTGGGAAGGATCCATCCAAAGTTGACCGTTCTGGCGCATACATGGCAAGATACGTTGCAAAGAATATAGTTGCCGCAGGGTTGGCAGACCACTGCGAGATCCAGGTTGCGTTCGTAATCGGTGTTGCAAAACCATTATCTGTTTTCGTTGATACAAGAGGAACCGCAAAAGTTCCTGTTTCAAGGATAGAAGAACTCATACTGAAGAACTTCTCGTTCAAGCCAGCAGACATGATCAAGCATCTTGATCTGTTACGTCCAATATACAAAAAAACTGCAGCTTATGGTCATTTCGGAAGAGAAGAATCTGAATTCACCTGGGAGAAAACAGACCTTGCGGATGAACTAAGAAGACAGGCTGGGATATGATTGGCTACTAGCTTCTGGCCAGTGGCTAGTAGCTAGATGCCACTAGCTAATATTTATAAATAGGTTCAGCCAATCTTTTGCTTAATCTTTTTACATTGAGGTAATGCAATGGGCGTAATGGATTTCTTGCAATCGATCGCAAAGAGGCTTCCTGCGGTAAAGCCGCCTGAGAGGCCGCCAACAACAAAGGAAAGGATAGTATGGACCGGATTGGGAATTTTACTTTTCTTTCTGTTATATAACTCTACAGTCTTGGGTATCAGTCCGAAATATGCCGGGATAGATTTCCTTCAGACTATAACTGCAAGTCGTGTAGGCAGTTTGCTGACCACCGGTATCGGACCGATTGTTTTGGCATCTATTTTCCTGCAGCTATTCGTAGGTGCAAAACTCATAAATCTTGATCTGTCGAACAAGCATGACAAGGAGAAATTCCACGATGTGCAGAAAGTTTTGGCAATAGTCCTTGCACTTGTCGAAGCAGCGATATTCGTGATCACAAGCAGAGTGGAGCTCATGCCTATATTTGGGGATCTAACTCCGTTATTAGTGATATTACAAATCGCACTTGGTTCAATAATCGTGATGTATCTTGATGAGATAATCACAAGATACGGAATAGGAAGCGGGATAAGCCTTTTCATTGCCGCAGGTGTTTCATTCGCAATACTCGCAGGAGTGATGAACCTGATCTTCGCTCAGAATGGTGTGATCGAAACGATAACCAGCGGTGGAGCTGAAGGAATTCCAGGAGCGTTAGCAGTAATGCTTCCATTCATCGCTACGATAGCAGTATTTATGGTAGTCGTATATGCAGAAGGAATAAAAGTAGAAATACCTATTTCGTACGAGCGTGTTCGTGGGATTTCACCTAAGCTTCCATTGAAGTTCTTCTATGTTTCGAATATCCCAGTCATTTTCGCAAGCGCATTGCTGTTGAACGTTCAATTGTTCTCTGCAGCGATATTCCCGAAAGTTGATTCTATAGATGATGCGAAGCATAGTTTGCTTTCATATCTTGGTGTAGTTGATTCATCAAATCAATTGAGAGACGGATTGATGTATCTTATCTCCCCGATCTATGCAGGGCGAGGCACGGTGGAGCACTGGAACTATCTTACTACTGCGGTTACTCCTGTTTTCGGAATCCCAGAATGGGTACACGCTTTGGTATATATACTATTCCTTGCATTCGCATCAGTATTGTTTGGTCTGTTCTGGGTAGAAACTGCGAACATGGATGCCAAAAGCATGTCTAACCAGCTTAGCAACTCCGGTTTCCAGATTGCAGGATTTAGACGCGATCCAAGGATGCTTGAAACAATCCTCGGAAAGTACATCTTCCCGCTTACCGTGCTTGGTTCATTCTCGGTCGGTCTGCTCGCAGGCGTAGCTGATCTTTCCGGAGCATTGGGTACAGGAACCGGTATCCTGCTTACTGTAGGTATATTGTACAAGATGTACGAACAGATGGAGCAGCTTAAGGTATTCGAGATGTATCCAGCGCTTGGAAACATGTAGCATTACCAACCTTTTTAATCTCTTTTTTATTCTATATCTCCAGAGGTATCGCTATGATTATAATGATGGGTCTGCCAGGTGCAGGTAAATCTACGGTTCTTTCTGAAGTGCTTAAGCAGAAGCCTGAGTACAAGGCATTGAATTACGGGACATTGATGTTCGATATCGCGAAAGAGAAATATGGTATTGAAAATAGGGACCAGATACGGACTCTGGATGCGAAACAGCAGAAAACCGTTCAGGCAGAAGTAGGCAAACGTCTTGCTAAGGAGAAAGGCAAGGTGATCCTGGATACCCACTGCTCTATCCTCAACCCAGCAAAGAAATTCTATCTTCCAGGATTGCCATATTCATTGCTGAAAGATATTCATGTCGATATGCTAATCCTTCTCACTGGAGATATAGATGAACTTGCGCAGAGACGGGCGAATGATCCGAGCAGGCAGCGTGCGGTGGATAAGTCAGAGATCGCATCACATGATTCGCACAACAGGATGCTGCTTGCATGCTATTCTGCATTGAGCGGGGCTCCAGCCAAGATAATACTCAACAGGAACGGAAAAGTGGACGAAGCAGTTGCTGAATTCGTTTCGGTGATGGAATGATAGACATAAAACTTCTGCGCAATGAGACGAAGCTTGTCCTTGATGCGCTCAAGCACAGGAACCAGCCTCCAGAGCATGCGAAATCAATAATTTCAATAGATGAAAAATGGAGAAAGATAAAAAAAGAAGAAGATGGTCTTCGTGCAGAGAGGAACAAGCTCGGACTCCAGATTTCTGAAGGGAAGAAAAGCAAGAAAAATGTAGACGCACAGATAAAGCGTTCCGGAGAGATCAGCGCAAGGATAAAAGAGCTTGGAGAGGAGCAAAAAGGCCTTGATGCTGAAATAGAATCAATACTGCTTACAATTCCGAACATCCCTGATAAATCCGTTCCTGTCGGAAAGGATGAAAAAGATAATCCAGAAGTGAGGAAATGGGGTACTCCTAAAAAGCACAGCAAGGATGCATTGCCCCACGATGTTCTTGGTGAAAAACTCGGGATGATCGATTTTGAAAGAGGAGTAAAGCTTTCATGCCACAGGTTCAGCGTCCTTAACGGAAAGATCGCCAAACTTGAACGGGCTTTGACCAATTTCATGCTTAATGCGCAATCTGCAAAAGGATATCTTGAGGTAAGTCCGCCGCATCTCGTGAATACCAAGACGATGCAGGGAACAGGACAGCTTCCAAAATTCGCAGAAGAGCTCTACAGATGCAAGGATGATGATCTCTGGCTTATACCTACGGCTGAAGTGCCATTGACCAATCTTTATTCAGGAGAAATACTTGAAGAGAAAGCTCTTCCGATCAAACTCACAGCATATACTCCGTGCTATCGCAGAGAAGCAGGCGCATACGGAAAAGACATAAAAGGATTGATCAGACAGCACCAGTTCAACAAGGTTGAGCTCGTACGTTTCGCACATCCTGACAGAAGCTTCGATGAGCTCGAGATTCTCACAAAAGATGCAGAAGACATCCTGAAACAGCTTGAGCTTCCTTATCGTACGATACTTCTTTGCACTGGAGATATGGGATTCGCAAGCGCAAAGACTTATGACATAGAAGTCTGGATTCCTAGCCAGGACAAATACCGCGAGATCTCTTCATGCTCGAATTGCACTGATTTCCAGGCAAGAAGAGCGAATATACGTTTCCGCGATGCAAATGGAGAGATGCGATTTGTCCACACATTGAACGGAAGCGGGCTTGCAGTTGGAAGAACGCTTATCGCGATACTTGAGAATTACCAGGATTCTGACGGGATAGATATTCCGAAAGTGCTTCAGGATTACACTGGATTCGATAGGATAGACTTCTGATTTTCATGAAATTCCTCATGAATTACAAAGGAGCGGAATATTTCTATACAGATAAATGGCTCTATGCGAAGAAAGGGGAAGAGCTGACCAAACTTGCGGTGTTTGATCGCCACTTATTCAAGCTTCGTCTTTTCAACCGGATCCCTATCCTTGAGATTGATGGAGTGCGCATGCATCTTGTGCGTGATTTCAAGACTCCACTTGATTATTCCAAAGAAGTTGTCCGTGAGCTGAAGATAGGAAAGAATGATGAAGTTTTGGATACTTGCATGGGGTTGGGTTATACTGCGATAGAGGCAGCGAAGTTCGCGAGGAAAGTGACGACATGCGAGCTAAACGCTGCGGTTGTTGCTCTTTGCAAATGGAATCCCTGGAGCGATAAGTTGTTTTCCTCCTCTAATGTAGAGATGGTGAATGGGGATTCAGCGAATCTAGTCACTGGCTTCAAGGCAAAGGCTTTTGATGTAATCATCCATGATCCTCCGAGATTTTCACATGCTCCCCAGCTTTATTCTTTGGGTTTCTACCGTGAGCTTAACCGTATAATGAAGCCGCGCGGTCGTCTTTTCCACTACGTAGGCTCGGTTGGTGAGAATAAAGGGAGAAGCATAAGCGTTGAAGTAGCCAACCGTTTGCGACAAGCCGGTTTCAATGCAAGGCTTCATACACGGACACAGGGAGTTTTTGCTGAGAAGTGAAAGAAATAAAGAGTTTATCCATGATTATTATTTTGCATGTCAAATCAAAATACTAATTCTCCCCGTAATTTTCTCTACCCATTATTCTTCTTAGTAATTGGCATACTCATCGGAATAGCAGGAACACTCTTGTTTACCCAGTTATTCCCTTCACTTTCCCCAGTATCTCCTGCGGTAATTGTCACGACCATTTTTTCCCCTGAAGAAGGGATGGAAGTAGTTGATTTCATTGGTTCGGCGACTACAACGCTCGACATAGAAGTTTATACGTTCTCATCAGAAGATGCATTGAATGCAGTATTATCTGCGCATGAACGCGGCGTAGCAGTCCGTGTGATTATGGAAAAGGACATCGCAAGCACAACGAACCAGAAAACATTTGACAAGATACTTGCTGCAGGTATTCCGATCCGCTGGGCAAGCAATGAGTTCACCCTGACTCATTCAAAATTCATAATCGTTGATGGCAAGCGCGTATTGGTCGGCTCGCATAATTTAAGCAAGAATGCATTAACTAAAAACAGGGAGGCCTCAGTTATCATTACTGGTCCATCAGTCCAGGATTTCATTAACATTTTTGAGAATGATTGGTCACTGAAATAGTTCTTCCACCACATTTATATTTATTTCTAAACAACATCTTTTTATGTCTATTGATGATTTTAGCGGGATTCACGTGGGATTAAGTTTTCCTACTCCTTCGTTTAGGGATGTCAGGGTGTTGGCCGAGCATTTTTTTTCAGATTTTGAAAAGCCCAGGGAGTTGACTCCTACTTTATTCTGTGTTAAATCTAAAGATGGTAACATAACTGTTTTCTTTGATATTAAAATTCCAGACTCTTTGACTCCTCGTTTTTCAGGACCTAAGTATAATTATATAAATATTTCAACAGAGGAAAATACTAGAATTTTGGAAGAAAGACAAGTAACCCGCGAAACAATGAAAGCGACATTGGATGAATTCTATTCCGAAAATCCAGTTTCAACAAGAATTGTAAAAGTAAGAATCCATTCACCTGTGATTGCAGAAGTCATCGGCAAAAGATTCTGTCCATCGAGTTTTAAGTTGGCCGCATGCAATAATTATTTTGATATTAATCATGCAGAATATGTATTATATAATCCGAAGAATTTAGATGAAAAAATCCGGCTTGTTTTCAGCCATGGTTGGCTTATGATCTCTGCACCTGTCGGACTGCTTAGCAGAGAGCTTGGCCGCATGACGGAAGAACAGCTCCAGCAAGCAGTTCATGACGATATACGTAGCCATCGGCCTAGAGATTCTCAAGAAAATTTAAGACTTAAGACTAACCTTGCGCCAAGGGGGGTCTCAAGTGCAAACCGTTCAAGATTAATCTGCTAATTTTGTCTTATTTTTATATTTTCTCCAACAAATACTCAGCTTTATAAAGAACAACTTCGCAAGAATACATATGCGGACAAAGCAGATACTCCCACTGTTCGCCTTGCTTCTATTGGTTAGTGGGACTCTTATAGCTGCAGAATGTGAAGACGCCAAGATTTTCCTTCAGCAGGTTACGGATACGGGAACAAAGGACGTGACATTATACGCATACGTGAATTCAAAACTCTCATTAGGCGAAGCGCAAGGCATCTCTGACGCAAAACTGGATTTCATTGATTCTAATGGACAAGTAATCTGCTCTTCGGAAGCTCCGGCTGAAAAAACCGGTGATAGTGGAACTTATTATGAATATTCTTGCAAATTCGACTACTCAAAAATAAAGCAGAAATGCGGAGAATATTCCGTAAGACTTACTGGGCCTCTGAAATACTGTCCTGCAGAATCCACCATGACCATCTGCGATGAATCTTCTTCAACATTCACATTCATAACCAACTCGTTGAACGAATCCCTGAAAAAAGTAAGGGAGCAGAACTACGGGCTTTGCCTTATAGGATTCATAATGATGGGTGTCCTTCTCGCTACGATGTTCTACAGCGGAAAGAGCCCGATGTCATTATTGAACGTGACCACACCTAACCTGCCGTCACCTAAATCATTGGCTGCAGGAGGCCAAGTGATGGGGCACATGGTCTATGGAAGAATGAAGAAAATGTATGTTGATGCTCTGGCCAAGACAGGAAAGATAATGGATCTGCACAGTAAGGATCTCGAGAGATCTATAGGCGGCAAAAACGCAGCAACGCTTGCAGCGATAAATGCGATGTTTTCGAACATGCGAGGAGATCCGCATACAAGAACTGTCTTGAAATTCATTGCTCTGAGTATGGCTGCGAACGGAGAGTCGATCGATTCTATCAGGGCAATAGTCCGAGGGAAAAGCCTTTTCGCTTATTCTAAAGACGAGCACGAAAAGATAGGGAAGGCAGTGCAAGATCTGAAAAGGAAAGCAACATCAAGAAATAATATGGCAGGAGTAGCTGCTGCTGGCATGATCGATAAATACATTCTCACATATATTGCGCTCAACAAGATGAGGATGCTTACTGGTGAATCCGGAGAGAATAGAGGAGTGACAGATACTCTTTATTGGATTGCGAGAGTTCCAGTGAACGGGCTTCAGGCAATCCAGAACGCACCATACATAGGCGGCAGGAAATGGGTGAAAAAAGTATTCGAAACACAGCCGATGAAAATCATCGGAGGGATAGGTCTAGGCCATTTCCCGATCATCGGAGGTTTTGTAGGTACCTCCATAGATGCATTGTTCAGAAGCATACGTATAACTGGGAGATATGGCCAGGTAGTTGGCGGAAGCATAGTTCGAGGGGTTGCTAGAAAAACAGGGGCGTTGGATTCTGCGAAGATACGTTCCATGGGAGAAGCATTGGACAAGGAGCGCGTAGGCGAACAGAAGATGAGCTATATGCAGAGGATGGCTTACAGGACATTGACTGCAGGTTCGCCTGAAACAACAAAAACAGGAGGAATGTACCCTATTTTCATGAAAGCAAAAATGCTTTACGAAGACACTTACAAGGAATGCCATTATGATGCAATGTGTTATCTTATCAAACAGCTTTATGGGAAATACGGGGTTAAATTCGACAAGCTGACCGAAAAGAAAGTAGCGAGTTTCATGCATTTTGATGCGGACGTGCTTGATCTTACAGGACTTAGAAACAACCCTAATGCAAAACAGATCCACGAATTAGAGCTGCAGATAAGGAAGATTCTTGGACAGAAGCCTAATCTTACCATAGAAGATGGAGAAATAAAATCACTCTATGATCGTGTTGAGGCGCTTAGAAAGCTTGCAAAAGCAAGCGGATTATACGTCGATCCGCAGATGGGAGAGTTCCTTGATTCTGTCCAGCGCATACATGCAACATCAGAGGATCCACACGTGAAATTCATACACCTGAGAGGATATCTGATAGAAAAACACCACATAGATAATCCAAATCATGTCCCGTATGACCTGAACAACCCGAATAAGTTCTATACTCTGGTCGGCAGAGACAATCTCAGAGACGATCGTTTCACACATATCGCATTGAGGAGCATGATATTCTCCGCAGAGAACAATTCTCTCCATGGGGGATTAGGCGATGCGCTCAGCCAGCTTTGGTTATATGTTGTGAACAGGGCAAGAAGCCTTGCACCCACCGATGCGCCAGGGGCCACTCCTGAGATGAAAGCAGAAACAAGGAAAATCACGGAAAGGATAAGAACAACTATGCTTGACCTTATGACTGAGGAAGGCAAAAAAGCTGCAACCAAATTCGGAAAAGGCCCTGATGATTGGAGTTCTATTCTTACAGGAGAAGCCCAGATGAAAAACCTTCTCGGGGCAAAAGGAAAAGAGATATATGTTGAATTCGGAGACCGAGGAAGCGCAGGCATACTAAGGACTACTTTGGAAAAATGGGCTACAAAAAGTCCTGGATTGGCCTCGGCTCTGGAAAGTATAGATAAAGGGTTGGATCTAACTATACGAAAAGCATTCCCGGCGTTCTTCATGAAAGGAGCTTCTATCGCATATTACAAAAAAGGAGGAACTCCTGTTTTTTGGGATGATGAAAACATTCTTGGCCCATCTAACAACTGGTGGAAAGTTGACATGAAACGGGACTGGCAGAATAAGGGTTCCGAGCAGACGATAGAGTATTATGTCAATGGAATATTCGAAAAAGGTTACAAGATGCCGTACAAGGCTTCTGTTTACAGACAACTTCTTGGAAACGACGGGTTGCTGCACAATCCAAATAATCTGGCAGATAAGTGCAACCCTAACCAGATAACAAAGGACTTCGCGAACCGAGTCCTGAAAAAGGCGTTCGCCAGCGATGCGCTGTTCACCGAGATGGACAATTTCCTGAATGGCGCAATGGCAATGAACGTTTACAAGCATTTCAATGAAACCTCGAGGTTCTACCTGAAAATGATGCAGGGGATGCTGATCGGTTCAATCGCAACTAAACATCGGGAAGATATGGAGAAACAAAAGAATCCATCTGTAGCGAAAAGAATTGCTGCGGATTTAGATTCTGCGATATCCGGTATAGAATCCCTTGATCCTACGAAACCAACAGATGCTCTCAAACTTGCTCGGCTTCTTCAGGAGCACAAAGAAACAGTGAATAATTTCATGAAACGTCCGTTCACTTATGATCTTCTTGAGAAATCCCCTCATGCCTGGGTGTTCACACATGAAGGTGGTTTCGCTCCGTTCGTGCATGGGATGTCTCTGAGCGATTTCGACAGGGCGATAGGCGGATTCGTTGCATTGAAGGATTCTACAGGTAAATGGAGACGCTATGATCCGCAGAACGTTGATATAAAATTCGATGACAGTGCTGAAGGCCATGCGCTTAAAATGGAATTCGCAAGGTTGCAGTCGGAACGTGATCCTCAGAATTGGGCTCATCTTCTGGAATCAGCAGGAAGCTGGGCAAAAGGAAATTATGAACGCCAGAAACAGTACAATGCGGTTCTATGGAGGTATGCTCAGCACACTGACGATTGGCATGGTTTCTGGGACAGGAGTGATATAACGGTGCGTCCAAAACACGAGGTTCTCGGAGTGAGATCTTCTTTCCTTCCATATCCTTCTGCGAATGACATGTCTTTCGGAGTTATGGAACCGCTGAGGAAACTGAGAGAATGGGGACGAGATGTCGGCACCTGGATGGAGCGCTCCTCGCTCTACGCTGCAGGAAACGTCTATTCTGCTTCATACGAAATCGTTCCGACTTCTAAATTTCTTGCGCTCCAGCTTGCTGATTATGCAAGGGACATTCGTTTATCAAATCCCGAACAGCTTGGTGTTTCCAAAGAAACCTTCAAGGAAATGAACAGTCTTGCGGATGACATAACCTCTAAAATACTTATGACCCAGGAATTCGGGATAGACCGACATCCCGGAAGGCATTCCACTTCACACGGTCTTCAGAACGCATTGGCTGCTTCGTTCCATTATGGTCCTGCGGCGACGTTCGATACCCGTTGGTACAAAGCATATTTCACAAAGACAGAATATGTGCCATATACTCTGGCTACTTGGCCCGCGCAGATCGCAAGATATATGGCACTGCCTGCGATTACAGCATTCAGAGGATTCCAGATGTCTTTATTCGGTTATCCGAACAAATGGAATTATCAGGAAAGCGCATTGCAGCCATTCCCATACCGTTTCGCAGATCTTCTGGGTGCATTCAGATCCATAGCAAACCCGTTCTATTCTTCTTTGAACTGGTTCAGTGGCTTTGGCCTTGCGGGAGACATGATCGAAAGAGATACTGGTGGTCCTAAATTCAGAAGAGGTAATAGGCCGACTCCTGCGGAAATGGACTGGATCGGCAAAGGAACCCAATACTGGGCAAGGGTAGGTTTTGCGAACCCAGGTGAAACAAGGCTGAATCCAAGAATGGTACCTGAGATCGCATCTCCTATGGCAGAATATCTGGCGCACAGAGATCAGTTCGCAGGATATTATTCACAGATCCCTGAAATCCAGAAACAGGCTTATCGCACGTTTGTGAAACGTGAAGCGGCTGCGGCAGCATTGATGATACGAAGAGAAGAAGAACTCAGAGGATATGCGCCTATGGCCAACCCGATTTGGGGATGGACAAGCCCATTCATGTTCGCATGGCATCTGCCAGGATTGCCTATCTCCCCAAGAGATATCTACATGCATTATAAGGAAGGCAAACGCAGAATGGGTTGGGAGCAGATGAGCTTTGGCGAGAAGACTAAACAAGTATTTACCGGGGGCGGCGGTGGCATGTTGGATGCTGCAATGGCTCAGCTCAAGCCTTGGTATACGGATGAAACCGGTGAAACAAAGCTTTATGGGGCAGGCGGAAGATTCTTCATGGGAACCAAGAGGAGCCTTATCTCTTGTCCAACTTGCGGTGGAGTTACTCAGAGATGGGGCGCATGCCCGAAGTGTTCAAAAAGAGCAGGGGGAATTAGATGATCATGAAACGTTACTATGTTCTATTCCTGTTTTTGGCAGGTTTTTTACTATTGTCCGGATGCACGGCATCACTGCAGAACTATGTCCTTGAGGATGCTCCGAATAAGGTGAAAACAATAAATTTCATGGAGAACTCAACCAAAATATGTGAAGAACCAACCTGCTATTGCATGGTCTGTGAGAACAGCACTGTGAGCGATTGGTTTGGATTGACAACTAAAACTGCTTCTCTTGCAGGCGGGAAATGTTATTTCAAAGAGGATTGTATTTATGATGCGACTAATGAAACAGGCATAAGTAAATATCTTCATGATAATGAGAATGCGGCAATCCGTCCATTCATGATAGGAACAGGAACGACTTTCTCTGATATGACGTCTTCAAATGCGTTCTGCAAGAATGGACAGGATCTGGCTGTGAAATGGGTATGGAGCGCGAATGGGGATCAGTATCCATTGCCTGAACCTGATCGTGCAACTTGTCTTCTTGAGAAAAACGTGATTCCTGTCTACGTTCTTTATAGTGGAGGAAAGGCAATCAGCGCAACAAGAGCCGCACAAATCGCGGATAAATTTAATGGCGCTGGTCCAGTCATAATAACAACAGAAATAAATTTTGATGAATCCAAAACCGCAGAGGTCGCTGCGCAGGCAATATATATGAAATCTGTATGCCCGAACTGCCTTATCGCAGTTGCACCAAAGATGGGCGATGTGAAATCTTTGGATGCAGTCATGAAAGTCGCGGCTACTTCGATTGATTTGGTTGCGGTAGGCGTGGATTCAAACTACTATTCATTTGCAGATTGCGATCAAACACGCCTTATGTTCTATGCAAGGAATTTCTCCCAGTATGCGATGAAGACATATTCAAAGCCGTCTATCTGGCCATACATCATGATCGAAGAAGGGAAGAGGAACAATGCAGATACCTGCAATTGGGAAGATAATTCAACCGCAATGCTCAATTCATTCTTTTTCCTTACTGATCTATTGCCTTCATTGAAATATGGTGTTGTAGGGGTTGCCAAATATTCCTATACTGGTTTCAGCAATCCTTTGAACTGCTCAAGTTGCAGTGAAACATATATGGCAGAGACTCAAGAATGGACAACTGCAAAACTGCTTCCTATCGAACCAAGGTTTTCTCAATGGTATGCGTTCTGCTCAGCATACGTGGAAGTCGATGGGAAATCCAATCGTGTGCTGAATGTCTTCCCTGGAAGGAGCGATGCTTGCCAAACTTGCAACCAAGGTGTTCAGAACCTCAATTATTATACTGTTTTCTCTGACTCAGGCATAAAAGCCACGTATATGACCTATACTCAAGTAAGCACGTTCCAAGCCATACCTGCCGATGAAGATATAAATGGCTGGGCAAAACCACAAGACGTTTCGTATCCTGAACTTCCTGTTCTTCCATATTACAAATGCAATTTCTGTGTTGCAAACGAGAGCAATATTCCTGTTGAGCTGGCAGGGGGACAGAACAGCGAAGGAAGAGTCGTCAATTACGGTTCAACTCTTGAGCAATGCACTGCATTCCCGCAGATAGATTTCTATGCTGACCAGTGGGATGTTGATCCATTGTTGCTTAGGGCAGTAATCAATCACGAAAGCGGATTCAATCCTTGTTCTGCAAGCGTTGTTGCAAAAAACAAAGCAGCTTATGATACATACAAATCTCAGGGAATGTATGTTTTCCCAGGTGATTTCGGCTGCTGGAAAGATCATAGTGTTGTAGGAAGCGGAGCAGATCCATCTGGACTTTGCCCGAATATAGAAGAGCTTCCTGAAGATCTTGCATATTGCGCATTCGGTTTAGGTCAGGTGCTTGAACATCCTTACTGGGATTGGACAACCAAAGCTGATGGAACGGTTTACACTGGAGGTTATGCGACCCCCGAGCAACTGGAAGCTTATTGTTTTAAGGATTACAATCCATTGAATGCTACGCACGCTGCATGTAGGGCTGCCTGGGAGTTCAAAGGAAAATGGGAGTCTGCAGAAGTGATTGTTGACAAGTATGCGACTCAGCTTGGAGTAGCCGATCCATCCAAAGCAGAGTTAAAGAAATGGTATACTGCTGCCATCGCAGCAGAATTATATCGCGGAGGATTCAGAACAGCATGGATTTATTCCCAAACCACAGGAACCGCGGATGCAGAAGGGGAATTCAACGAGCAATCAATCCAAAGTTATGCTTCAATAATGGCAACAGAATCTAAATTATGCAAAAAGATTACTCTTGAGAAAAACGATAAAGGAGAGCTTGTCAAGAAAATCGTTGATTATGGTCCTGTCACCAGTTTCCTGGATTATCTTGCGAACTGCGAGGGGCCATGTCAATATAGCGACGATTTCCAGAAAGTGAAATGCAGAACCTACGGAAAATCAATTCTTTCCAAATACTATGGCCTTGCATCCACTTGCCTGAACAACAATCCATCAGGACCTGCGTGTCCGGACTCAAGGTTTGAGAAGAATATAAAGTGATAACCGCTACTAGCTTCTGGCTAGTAGCCAGTACCCAGGAGCTAATAGCTAATCTTACGGTAACCATTTCTTTGCGCTTATCTTATTCCTTATGTAATCTCCTACGAACGTAAGCTTCTGCCCCTGCAAAGCGTCTTGCTCGATTTTCTTCTTCGTTTTCAGGACCGTCTGCAATTCCTTAACCCACTCTTTATGCATGTTGATCCAGGAATATCCGAGCATTTCTTCTGCGCGTTTAATGTCAACTTCCTTTGCATTGATTGTCAGCTTCTGAAGGAAATCGAATTCTTTTATGTCGCTCATAGTCACTCCGAGGAAATGGGCTTCAGGTATTGCGAAATCCCTGCCTAAATAAGCAAGGTTCATGCTTCCAGTTTTCATTGTCCAGTAGATATACCATCCCCACGCATCGCAGTCAGTGAATACATAAATAGGCAATCCTTTGTCTGCTAATTTTCTGAGCAATCTTCTTGTTCCTCTGCTTGCCTGCCCTTTAGGAGTTATTATTATGCAGTTCTCTTTTTTCCAGAACTGGTCTTCGTTAAGCCTTTGCCAAAGCGCGTCTTTTTCTATTACAAGAACGTATTTCGCTTTTATGTCTACGAATTCCATTCCGTTGTCCACGTCGCTTGGAATCATCCATCCGCTTCTTCCCTGCTTTGTTCCATCAATGATATTTTCTTCGCCAGCGAACGTATCCTTTATCTTTATCGGCCCTGCTACAACTCCTTTCCTGTCTGTAGTCAGATGCAGGTCCTCGCGTTTCACTCCGAGTGCGACTTCAAGATCCTCTACAAGCGCATTGGATTCGCTCTGTTCACTGAACAGATCCTCATCAACGTCTTCACCAAGGCTGAACTTAAGCTGGTAATAAAGACCTCTGATGCTTGTATGTAAATTTTCATTCAGGAATTTCTTTGTTTTGGATGCAATAGCAACAGTCTGCATGAATGTCCTTGCCTGAGCTACGCTCAGGAATTTTCTGATCTCTTTTTTGCTCCCAAGACGAAGGCATTTGGTCCCTTCATCAAAATAAGTATTGCCTTTGCTTCGTAATACTGTCTCAAAAGTAGGGCCGTCTCCTTTGTCTATCTGGCCTACCATATTTTTTCCTAGATTCTGAAGTTTATCAAAAGCTGCTTTATCTGTCATGCATATCACTTGTTGGTCGCCTATCTGGTTATTGAATAAGAAAAAGAAGAATAAAAAGGTTTGTATGTGCGTTTCAGTATTAATTCGATAGAGTTATCTGCGCTGTTCTTGGCAAACTTCCTTTTTCTGCAGTTATTGTCCAGTTGTAGTGTTTTCCAGATGGATCTGCAACATGCAAGGTCATCGTTCCGCCAAATGGAATGACAACGGTTTCATTCATATTACTAATGTTATCCAAATACGGCACAGTGCCAAAAAGTTCAACATGATCCGCGCTTATTTTAGTTATTTTGACCTCAAGTCTGGGCCCAAAAAATTCAGTTTTTATGGTGGTCCCTTCTTTAACCACGAAATTAGTGTTGCGATCTTTTTGGCATACTGCGATTTCTTTTTTGGTTTGCACAGGAAGTTCACGTAATGCTAGTCCGAATGGTATTGCCACAACCACTCCAATTATTCCGGAAGCAAGTAATCTACTCCATTTTATTTTGGGAGATTTGGCATCCGCGCCAACAGATTGACCAATTCTTTTTTCAGTGGAACCCATGATTTCACTTCCTACTAGCTACTCCATGAAGAACTCAGGTGTCGGTGGATCCGGCTTCTCTCCTTTCCTTTCACGGACCTGTTTTACAATCTTAGGAACAAGATCCCTTGGAACGAATTCATATCCTGCATATTCCTGGTACCATATGGCTCTCCCTTGAGTCACGCCTCTCAATTCATTTGAGAAACCGAACATGTCTGCGACAGGCAATATGCTCACGATAGTCGCGTTCTCGCCTTCCTGCTGGACATCTCCGAGCTGTCCTCTCTTACCATTTGTAAGGTTGATGACGTCCCCTACATATTCCTGCAGGGTGTTTATGAGGACTTTCTGCTTTGGTTCCATGAGCGTGTCTCCTGCGAGCAGGATGCCTGCGTAAACTGCTCTTTTAGCAGTAGGTATCATCTGTGCAGGGCCTCTGTGGACGTTATCTTCGTGCAATGTCGCATCTGTGAGTGTTACCTTCACTCCCTGGACTTTTTCTTTTGCAAGAGGTCCCTGGTCCATGGCTTCCTCGAAACCTTGGATCACGAGCTCTTCGACTTCGTTGAGGTACTGGATACCCTTGGTTCCATCCACGAGTATGTTCCCGTGATAGACGTCCCAGGTTTTCTTTGCCTCATCTCTTTCGAATCCAAGCTCGATCAGTTTCTCGATTATTTCTTTTCCTTTCGGCCTTCCTTCCGGAATCGTTCCATCGTTGATCGCTTTCATGACCTCTGCAGAGAGCGGTTCGACAGTTATCTTGAGCCTGTTGTGCTTGTTAGGTGATTTCCCTTCAACAGGGCCTGCTTTCCCTGTTATCGCTTCCTTGTAAACTACAAGAGGAGGTGAAGTGATGATATTCACCTTCTTCTCATTCTTTATCTTGTATTCTATGATCTCCAGGTGGAGTTCGCCATTTCCACTCATAAGATGCTCTCCGGTATCCTGGTTAAGTTCAACCTTGATTGTCGGGTCTTCCTTTGAAATGGATCTCAATGCTTCGATCAATTTTGGCAGATCCTTCTGCTCCTTTGCTTCTATGCTTTTCGTAATGACCGGTTCGCTGTAGTGTTTTATCTGTTCGAACGGTTCGATAGGTTCAGTGCTTACTGTTTCACCGACGTAAACATCTTTCAGGCCTACTGCTGCTCCGATGTTCCCTGCGATGAACCTTTCCGCCTGTATTCTGTCAGGACCCATGAATATACCTACCTGCTGCACTTTTCCGTAATTCTTCTTTGATGCAACATAAAGCTGTGTTCCTTTTTCCACAGAACCTGAGAACAGACGAACTACTGCGACTTCTCCTGCATGTTCATCGTAAACTATACCGAACACAACACCTACGACCTTTCCTTTGGAATCACATGCAAGCATCGTTTTTCCGCATTCTGTGGTCAAATCCCCGTTTTTCCAAAGAACCGGAATTCTGTACGGCTGTGCGATTTTTGGATTAGGTAAATGAAGTATGATCATTTCAAGCAATACTTCGTCCAATGGGCTTCGTTCCACCAGGTATTTGTGGTCTCCTGCAACGCATTTTTCATATATGTCATTGAACGTTATGTTGAATTTCTTCATAGAATTTATGGACAATGCCCATTTGTTGAACGCAGTCCCGAATGCTATGTTTCCTTTTGAAACTCCGATGAGCCAATCGTCTTTCTTGTCAGCAGGCGCGTTCGCTTCGATTATCTTGTTGACTTGGTTTATTATCTTCATGAATCTTTCCTGCATCTGTTTCGAGTCAAGCTTCAGTTCGTTTATCAATCTATCTATCTTGTTGATGAATACGATCGGTTTCGCCCTTTCCTTAAGTGCCTGTCTCAAATTCGTTTCAGTCTGCGGCATCACTCCTTCGACTGAATCTATTACCAGGCAGATTCCATCAACTGCCCTCATAGCTCTGACTACGTGGAAACCGAAGTCAACGTGGCCAGGGGTATCGATCAAGTTGATCAAATAGTCTTTTTCATTGAATCTGAAACCAAGAGAGATGTTTGCGGATTTAATCGTAATTCCTCTCGCTTGTTCCTGTTCATCGAAGTCCATGACACGCTGTTCGCCTGCGAGCTCTTTGGAGATCAACCCTGCCCTTGCTACAAGAGAATCAGTCAATGTTGTCTTGCCGTGGTCGACGTGTGCGATAATCGCGACGTTTCTTATCTGTTCCGTATTGTCCATCAATCTTTGGACTTCTTCAACTACAAATTCTTTTCGTGCCATCAGTTTCACCTAGTGAGTATATTATAATAAAATGAAAAAGAAGAAAAACCTTCATCTGGCGCTTCTTGCCATACGTTCAGTTTCGTCTCTTTTCTTTATCGCATAGCTTGTTTGAACATCGCCTTTCGCTGTGTTTATGATCTCAGCAGCAAGCGCATCTGAAAGCGCCTTTGGCTTGTTGAAGCTGCCCATGATCGCCGCAAGCGTTATGTTCCTGAGCGCCATGTCCAATCTTCTTGTCGCAGAGATGTCCACTGCAACCTGGTAGCTTACACCACCGTAGGATACTCTCGTGACATCTTCTCTCGGTGCAGAATGCTCAAGCGCTTTAACAAGAATCTGAACAGGATTATCTTTTGTCTGCTCAGCTACTTTATCAAAAGCAGTCTCAACGATTTTCATCGCCTTCAGTTTCTTTCCTTGGAGGTTTCCCTTTGTCCTGATGACCTTACCTGATGTTTTCTCACCAGTTCCTCCTCTCATGAGCTTGTTGACGAGCCTTTCTATCACATTCACTTTCATCTTTCCGAAAGGTTTTTTTCCATGCCTTCCGCATGAATATGGAACCGAAGTCGGATTGATAATCATTGTTTGCGCAAGGCTTTTGTCCCTTATGACGACGTTATCCAAGTCGAATTTACCAAAAAGTTTTTCAGACATATGTTCACCAGTGAAAATCATCTCTTAGGCTTCTCTTTCTTTCCTTTTCTGAGCATCTGGAGGTCCGCGTTGTTCACTGCGACGACCTTGTATCTGACACCTGGGATAGAACCCATCTGCCCTCTTTGCGAACCGCCCAATCCTGCGATGATGACTTCATCGTGTTCATCGATGTAGTTGATAGCTTTATTTCTGACTGCGTGTGCACTTACGACTTTTCCGTTCTTCACCAGCTGCACTTTTACGCATTTGATAAGACCAGAGTGAGGCTGCTTCTGCTCAAGGACGATCTTTTCCAGCACTATCGCTCGTGCCATAGGGGATCCTTCCAAAGGATCGAACCTTTGTTTTAGCTTCAAGGCTCTTCTTTTCCATCTCTTGCTGAGCCATCTTTGTTTGTTCCTTTTTCTGACCAGGTTTCTTCCTGCATATTCTCCATTCGCCATATTAAACATCCCTTGTATTAAGCATTAACCAAGCATCGCTTAGCATTACTTAACGTAAGTTTTCTCCTTATACTAAAATAAGGGCGGATATAGAATTAACACTGAAGCATTTATAAAAGTTACATAATGCTCAGAGGAACCCCCCGAGACTATTCATTATCAGTACGGAGAACATCAGCATGAGCATGACTGCGAATAATATGTTCGCCATCTTCAGGCTTCCGAATATGGAAATAACATCGCTTTTCGCATTTTTCAGGACATCGCCCTGTGCATCTATGCTCTCTTTTATCCCAATTATCTGGGTTTTTATCTCTGCAGTGCTTTCCGCAGTTTCTTCTAGATCGCTTTCGACAGTTTCCATTTTCTCCGCTGCATCAGTCAGTGCTGCTCCTGCTTCAGTTACTTGGTCGCCATAAGAAGACAGCCCCACAACTCCGAAAGATATCGTTTTCATTGCACTGCCGAAACTAGTCAAACTTGTCCCAGTCAGCCCTATCCCTGTTTTCATGGATCCTATCGCTGCTTTCGTATCGCTGACAGTGGTATTGATATTTCCGCTTGCTTCTGAAACGCTTGCAACAGTTGATTCTACGGAATCTATCGTTCCTATCGCTGCGTTCATTTGAAGTACTATTGTTCTTTCTCCTTCTTCCAGTATTCCATTAGCGACTATAGCTATTATTATAGTAAGAAATATTCCTATGAGTCCAAGCAATAATGATATCCCATATATCGGTTTCTTGAGGGATTTGAGTGTTTCAATGCTTATTATCTCTTCTCCTGGATCTTTTCTCTCTCCATCCTTTTCTTCTGTTTTTCCCATTCGTTCACCCAAGGAACTTTCTCATCCATGCCGCGCGTTTCAGGTCCTCGCGTATCGTTATCTCCTGTCCTTTTTTCACCTGAGTGAATACCTTGTCTGCTATTTCGCAGTATTCGTCATCTTGTTCATAATCAAGGCGTTCCAGCACTTTTTTAACTCCTGTATGAACTGATTTCGGAAGCTTTTCCACAGTGGCAAGGGAAAGATATTTCATAGAATCTGCGAGATCTTCGTTAATTTTGGTGTACATCCCGGAAAGTTCTTCGAATTCTTTGTCGTTCAATGCACTAAGGCCCAATATTTCCGGAGGCAATCCGATAGAATAGAGTGCTCCGCAGAATTTTATCGCACGGGGCAGTTTTATCCCGCCCATGGACCGAGAATATCCGAATAATCCTACGTGCAGTTTTCGCATGCGCCTCGCAGGCAGGTAACTGGAGACTATATTAATAATGTCTGCAACTTGTGAAATCTGTTTTTGATATTCTTCGGTTATCTTTTCTACTATGGCAGACGCTTTTTTAGTGTCTATGTCAAGCGGTTTTCCTCTATGCGAGTAATTCATCATGTCTATCGCATTGGTCACATCTCTTGCGTGATGATCGTATTTGAAAGAGGATTGGGCAGTGAATGTCTGAACGCTTGGATATTCTTCTCCGCAGTTGCTTACATTGTCCGGCCTGAAATTTCCTCTGAAAGGAGCGCTTCCCACTCCCAATATCGGCAGAATGTCCACGCTAGTCTTCTCCTCAAGCTCGCTTAATTTCATCAATGCGATTTTTGCCATAAGGACTGCAGAAACACTGCCATAATTCAGCGCAGGATCGCTTCTTGCGAGGAATACTCTTTGGTATTCCATCCTTTTTCCTTCAAGATATTTTTCAACTATTCCTGCAGAATCTACTATTGATTCATAATTCTCGAAAAGCGGGATTACGCTTATAGTATCAGGCTTGAAATCCCCAACCCATTCCTTCACGCTGAGCCCTGCTCTCCCGATTTTTGTATTTTTCTGGCCAACTATCGCTTTCTCGTAATAATCCTTCACCATATCTACTTCGTGATGACCAGTAGTCATCGGAAGTATAACTTCGAATATCGGAGCAACATCTCCGTATAGCAGTTTCGCGACATCGTATGCGCGAGGTATGCTGTGCAGGGTTTCCAGAAGTATCTTACCTTGCTCTTTCTGCACTGAAGGATTCGGAACACGATATGTGAGCCGCAGATCTTTCCCTATAACATTTTTCTTGAAGAAGTCAGTATATTTAGAAAGCAGTTTTTCGACTACTTCGTTGTCAACTTCCTTTCCTTCGCTGTCCCACATCTGTTCTTTGCATCCTAATTGGGAGAACACGTAGAACGCTTCTTTAACTTCTGTTTCTCCTGATAACACTTCGCTGTCTGCAAAAAAAGGAACAGTTATGTTATCTGGGTGTTGGGTGCTCATGCATCTTGGAACTTTTATCATGATTCTGTTTTTAAGCAGTAGATTATAAATATTAAGTACTGGCTTCTGGCCAGTAGCTTCTGACAACTGTCGTTGGCTAGTAGCCAGTACCCAAAAGCCAGTAGCAGTGTTTTTATACTTTATCTTTTTAATGCTCTCAGGTGATTGTTTTGTTCAAGTCTCTTTCAGTATCTTTTGACGCATATATGAAAAAACCGGTCCAATTCGTTTTATCTACGTTTTCATTCCTCTTCTTCAATCTCCTCGTGCTTTTCGCGCTATTCGGGATATTTTTGGTATTTTTTATACTGATGTCCGTATTCCAGCTTACGGATAATGTTGTGCCATTCGCAATTCTTCTGGCCATATTGCTGGTATTTTACTTATATATAATGTGCGGCTTGTGCAGTGCTTTGATAAAAGCTTATTCTACTCTCACAGATGGGAGTAAATTTTCATTCATGGATTTCTACAGGCATTCGATAAGCAAGGGATGGAACATCTTCACATTGTGCATCCTTAATCTGATTCTGATCGCAATAATCGCTGCTCCAGTTGTTTTTGCATTTGTTTCTTATTTCCCAGATCATCCGATGCCATACGTCGACATCATTCTTTTGCTCATGTTCTTGTTTGCATTTTTCGTGTTGCAATTCCTTTTCTATCCAGCGTATATCGCTGCTTCTGTTTATGACGCTGGGTTTGTCAGATCCTTCGCTCTTTCATTCCAGTTGCTGATGAAGAAACACGTATTTTCGTTATTGCTTTTTGCGATATACTCGCTTGGAATTTTTACGATTATTTTCCCTTTCGTATTGGCCTACGCATTGCTGAACTTCTATAATTTCATCTGGGGTTTTGCTCTTGCTCCGTTCCTTGCGATAATACCGTTGTTCGTGATATTCCCGATAACATATAATTCTTTGATTGTTTTTTTCAAAAGTTATGTCGGCAGATAGATAATTAAATGGAGGCTAAACAAAAAAAAAGCTTTATAAATATTGTGTTTGAAATGAAACAAGAAAAAAGTAATAATATTGCTTAAACGCGGTGTAAATATGAATTTCAAAAATATGTTGGTATTTGCCCTTCTCGGGCTGGTATTGCTTAGCTCTATTGGCTTTGCAGGAAAAGCGAATGGAGAAACGATCTCTAACGAAGATACAATCATCCTCTATTACGGTACTGTTGGTGCTGGTTCTGCTACGAATCCGAACTGTTCTGCACAGTATACTGGATTGGCCTATAATACGGTTAACGTAACCGTAACAGGTAATCTTGCAGGCATGGTTGAATTCTATCAAACGCTTGCCAATGGTTCTAAGAGCGGTACAAGCAACGGGACCAAGGTAATTATCTGTAAAAACATGAGTAGTTTTGTTGATTACGGATGGGCACTCCCAAGAATGGCAGAGATAAATCTCACTGGGTCTGCCTGGAGCAGCGGTACTGGTTTTAGTGTGATGGGTAATGAATCAAATACTCTCATATACTCTATTGTTGCGACTAGCCCTGTATTCAATATGACTGCGAATAATACAAACATAACCAACTTTTCGTTCCGTGGTGCGGCTGTTGCTGCTGGAATAGTTGTAAATGGAACGAATGTAAGAATACAAAACAATTTCTTTAACAGCACTTTAGTGGGTGTTCAATTAGAAAACGAAAGCCACAATATTACAATATACGATAATAAATTTTATCTAGCCGGGGGTCCGACCAGTAATGGTATAGGATTAAATCGTGGTTCTGAAGCCACTACGTCCTTGATTGGATTCCGTGGAATGAATATAACTAACAACAGTTTCAACGGAAGCCTTTTGTTGGGTACTGCTATCAACGGGCACAGATTCTACAACCCGATAATCGTTAATAACACGATTAAAAATGTCAATGTGGGTATATTGTTGAACTATACTCAACTAGGAGGAAATCTCAGTACAAATATAATTTCGAACGCAACCATTGCATTGTACATGACAGACACAAACCGCACAAATGTCTCTTTGGGTTCGATTTCAAGGAGCGGTGTCGGTGGAATCGTAACTGCATCGATATATCTCGCAAATGCATCAGACAATAACTTCAGTTCATTTACCTTGGAAGGGAATGACACTTCTTTGTATGGTATTTATTTGTTGGATGCAGCCCAAAACAATACGTTCTATAATCTGACAATATACAACCTAAGTGCTGGTGGAGGCGGTTTTGGTATCTATGGATTAAGAAATGTCGGCCAGCCTTTCAACAACACAGTGAAGAACTGCAACATTACAAGAGTAACTGCGGCATTGCAATTAACGACTACGGACTGGAAGATCCACAACAACACGATCTTCAATGTCTGGCAGGCAATAAACGTTACCACTGCGAGGAATATGACCATTGCAGACAACTACATGTACAACTGTTCCAATGGAACTGCATATGCGTGTGTACGTTTAGTCGGTGCAGCATCAGAAGCAGGAAATACAGTATATAATAATAGGATAGATAACTCATCAGTATCTTTCGAAATATCAGCAGTAACTAATTCCCACCACTTGGGAACATTCTGGAACAACACAGTAATACGTGCAAGTTTGGTTGGTATAAGAGTTACCGATTACCTGTTCAATTTCTCAGGTAACAATTTCATTTACAATACATCCGCAACAGGGACAGATGTGTATGTAAATGGATCTGGTAATTTCTCTACAGGTAATTACAACCTGACAACTGAACACATAACCTTCGCAGTAACAAACCTGACTAACTTGTCAGTAAAGAGTGTAAACTTGACTGCGTTGGGTTATTCTACAACCTTGACAAGTGTTGGCAATACGAGTTCTACAACAGATCAGAAGCACCTTATGGCAACAACCTCAGGTTCAAACTATTATGGTTTGAATGTATCTAATCTATCTTCAAGCGCAAGTGCAAAGATGGATCTGACATTCTACTATCTCTCTTCTGAAATAGGAGTAGGAGATGTAGCAAGCTTTGGTTCAAACACAACAACCAATTCTTGGACTGCGTTCTATCCGAATAGATGGACCCAAACATGGGGTAACACTGCGTTGTCTATATACTCTGCAAACCTGACTGTTCCGTATACTGGAACATCCACTTTGCTAACCCCTATTAAGTATAGGTACCAAGCAGCAGGTGGAAGCGCGACTACTTCGTCAACCACTTCAAAATCCACAGTGTCTCTGTCAAAAACATTTGACTGCGCTACTGGAAAATTGGTGGTTACGGTTGAATCTGGAGGAGCAGTATCAGGATTAACAGTGAAGTTGTTCAACACTGCAGATTACTCTGTTGTGTCTGGAACAAGCAACTCAGAGGGTAAGGTTACCTTTACAATATCTAAGACTGGAACCTATCAATTAGAAGCAGAAGCTACAACTGCATACCTTGCAACGTCAATCTCAGACTTTGGATTGACACTCTGTCCAGCAACAACTGAGACACCAGAGGTAACAACTCCAGTAACAACCCCAGAAACAACTACTCCGGAAGTAATCGTGCCGGAAACAACTCCGACAACAACTCCGGAAACAGTCCCTGAGGTAACAACACCTTCAATAACAAAAGAAGAAGTGTTGGTCATAATATCCTCAGCAGACTCTGCTATAGTCCTTGCAGTAAAAGAAAACAAGGATGTATCAGGAGCAAAGGCAAAACTCACTGAAGCAAACGTATTGATAGCTTCAGGAGACCTTGAAGGAGCAAAGAAGCTTGCAGAAGAAGCATTGGCTTTGGTTAAATCAGCAAAAGCAAAGGCAACAACTCCTGCAACAACTGCTCCAAC
>Ga0233425_10003706_pt1 | contig 27131 bp, 28 predicted proteins | sample Watercolumn_Towu_2_FD_181712 | JGI IMG/M metagenome (GOLD analysis project Ga0233425, IMG submission 181712) | Freshwater microbial communities from Lake Towuti, South Sulawesi, Indonesia - Watercolumn_Towuti2014_140_MG | ecosystem: Environmental > Aquatic > Freshwater > Lake | place...
GGTCAATTCAAACCATTCATCATCCGCTCGGCGGGCGACTGCTACGGGTCGTAAGCCGAAATTCAAACTGAGAACACTACCGACGGCGCTCTATCGCGGCGCGGCCCGAGATGGTGGAGCACCGCCCTTACAGCGGCCGGACATGAAGCGGCAGCCCGCCTTTGGGCCGCGTGGTGAAATCGGGGGCAAGCTCCAGCCGATAGCCTTCGACCGGCGTGAAGCGGAAATCGCGGACCAGCGTCGCGAGGATCGCGGTCATTTCCAGCATGGCGAAACCCATGCCGATGCAAATGCGGGGGCCGGCGCCGAAGGGCATGTAAGCGCAACGGTGGCGCGTCTTGGCTTTTTCCGGCGCAAAGCGGTCTGGGTCGAAAGCGTTGGGCGCGTCCCATAATTTCTCATGACGATGCAGCGCCCAGAGCGCCGCAAAAACCGGCTCGTTCTTGGAAATTTTATGTGGGCCGAGCACCATGTCTTCGCGCGGCTGTCGCCCAATCGCGGCAGCCGGCGGAAAGAGGCGCATCGATTCCTGTATCGCCTGCTTGGTAAATTGCAGCTTCTCGATGGCGTCGCCGCTGATATCTGAGTCGTCCGCGATGGCGCGCGCTTCGTCGCGCACGCGCTCTTGCGACGCTTGATCCTTGGCCAGCAGCCATAGACTCCAGCCAAGCGCGACCGCCGACGTTTCATGCCCCGCGACGAGAAACCCATAGAGATTGGCGATGAGCTCGGCGTCCGTCATCGACCGGCCGCTTTCGGGGTCTTTGGCTGCAAGCAGCCGATCGATAATCGCCTGCGTTTCGATTCCCGATGCGCGCCGCGCTGCAAGGAGTCGCGCGGTCTCGTCATAGAGGTAGCGCATGTTGCGATTGATCTTTGATGATCCGGGAAACGGCAGCCATGTCGGCAACCGGAGCAGGGTGAAAATCCGCTGCCAGGACATGCCAGCGAAACTCTCCTGCATGGCGGCGACAAACTTGCCGCGATCAAAGGCGCCTGTAACGCCGAGCACGGCTTTTTCGATGACCGCAAGAGTGACGTTTGACATCGCGTTCATGACGTCGACCGGGGCATCCTGTGGCGCGCGACGCCAGGCCTCCGCTTGGGCTTTAGCGCAATCGACAAATGTCGGCGTGAGAGCAAGAAGATTTTCGTGGCGAAAGGCGGGGGCCAAGGCGCGCCGCTGCCATTTCCAGTCCGCGCCTTCGACGAAGAACAGCGCATCTTTGTTGATCATCGATGACAGCGCGCCAACTGTGATGAAGTCGCGCGCAAAACTTTCAGCGCGCGTGATCAGCATTTCTTCGATCAGCTCGGGATCGGTGAGATAGTGCGTGCGCTGGACGAACGGCCAGACGCGATTAAGCATGAAGTAGTCTTCACGATAGGCGGCGGGCGGCCAGTTCTCGAGATAATTGCGTTTGGTGGCGCGCCAGGACGGCCGCTCATTGGGCGTGAAAGGCGTAAAATCCGGATCGTGAAACATCGCAGGACCTCCCGGATCGAATCGGCTGACCAAACCATACCATATAGTATGTTTTTGGCGAGAGCGGCCGACCGTGTAAGCCTGAACCGATGAGTCGGTTTAAAAAGGAAGACTGGCTGGCGCTCGGCGCGAAGCTCCTCGCCGAGGAGGGGTCCGCCGCGCTGACGATCGATCGCCTGACGGCGGTCGCCCAGCGCACCCGCGGCAGCTTCTATCACCACTTCGAAGACCGCGACGCCTTTCTTCGCGCGATGATGGAGCGCTGGCGCGCGCAGGTCATCGACGAAGCCGGCAAACGCTATGAACAGGCGCAGTCGGCAAATGAGCTGCGGCGCCTGATGCGCGAACAGCCGATGGCGCTCGATTATCAATTCGAGCGCGCGTTGCGCCGTTTCGCCGCGAGCGAACCCATTGTGCGCCAAGCGGTCTCCGAAGTGGACGCCAAGCGCATCGAGGGGCTCGCCTGCGTGCTGTCCTATGTCGACCCCGATCTCGACGACCCACAAGCGGCGGCCTATGTGCAATATGCGGCGCTCGTCGGCTTGCAATGGCTGCTCGACGAAGCCGACGATTCGCGCATGCCGGGGATTCTCAAGGCGGGACATCGGATATTCGGTCTCGCTGAGGAAGAAAAACCCGAATCCAAAATACCGGCGCGGAAAAAAGCGCCCGCCGCTCCCTTCAAATCCCGCAGCGGCGCAAGCCCCGCCAAGCGAAAATAGCGAGTATCAGCGTCGGCACGGCGACGCCGATCAGCGGGCCGGCGAAGCCGGCAGGCGGGCGGCGCATCAGCTCTTCATCCGCCTGCGCGAATTTCGGCATCGCGGCGCAATCCTGCGCCGCCAGCGAGGCGCCGGCCTTGGCGCGGGAAAGGAAGAACTCGCGCCAGTCGACGCGAAAGGCGCGGATGCGGTCGAGAAAGGCGCGATAGGGCGCTTCCCCTGAACCGGCGACTGCAAGTTTCGTCACGTCGGCTGCAGTCATTTCACTTTCCAGAATGTCAGCGCCAAGGGGGCAGACGCCACCCTCCCCTCGCAAACCGGGTGTTCCCCCTCTTGCGCATCTAAAATAACCAAAGTCGGCGACAGCCGATTATGGCTGGGGAGGGTCGAGCCGCGTGAGTGGCTTGGGGTGGGGTGAAACAGCCCGGGAATCTGAGCTAACGCTCCCAACCGATCGCCTGCAGCGATCGACCTCCCCCTCAAGGCGACCGTTTCTAGTACGAAACCACATTCACCACGGGAGTGAGACAGTCATAAGTCGAGCCATCGGAGGCAATCTTCACGTCGAGGCTGAGCTTTCCCACAGGGGCGGCGGTGGTTGGAAGACTATGCCCAATATCGTCCCACAACTGTGGCAGCGGCCAGCCCGAGCCGCCATCCCAATCACTGTCCGTAAATCCGTTCGTTGTGGTGTTCACGCCCGGCCCGGCTATCTGAACGCCATTAATTAACGTCTTCTCCTTCGCAACACCTTGGCCCACCGCCCGACTGCTGCCGAATTGGCCATCAGCGCCAATGCTATCCCAAAGGACTGGGGTTTTGGTCACCCCGCCGGGAATGGATAGGGTATAGGCGGTCGAGCCAAAAAAAGTCGCCCCCGCGAGACCTACATCGTAAATTCCAACAGTTTTGTTGCCCGTCCCCACAACGACTAGGGAGGCGCCTTCAGCCGATGGGAATTGACTGAAATTCCACGGGTCTTTTCCATTGTCTGTCGCTGATGCGGCATTGGTCAATCTCACCGGGTAGGCGCCATTGCCCGCAACGCTCGCCGTAACGTCGGCTATATAAACCGCGATTCCGTTACTGCCCCAACAGGTATCGGCGCCGGTTCCAATTAATACCCCGCCCTGAATAGAACAGGCGTACGTCGCGGGTGATCCGCCGTTTGGCTTACACAGCGTTATGGTCTGCCTCGACGGCGGCGTGGATGAGAATAGATACGCCCAGTAGAGAAAAGCCTTCTTAACGGGACCTTCTATGCCGCTGACCTGAATTGAACCGATCTGGCGATTGCGCAGAGACACTCCGCCGGTCGCATATTGGGCGTTTGAAAAGGTCACCCTCGGCTTGATAGGCGCAGCAGGGGCGGTGAGATTTCCGCCTTTTATGGCGTTCAGCAGCGCTGGGCTGAGCCCTTTGGCTGCGCTCGTGCCGAGTGCAGGATCAAGTGTGGTTTCTTGCGCAGAAGCGCTTGCCGCAAAAATTAGAATCGCAAGTGCGGCGGAGGGATAGATTCGGATGCTTCGATATGTCTGAAAAGGCATGTCAGTTGATTCCCTCTATAAATATGAAACGGGACGCCTCTAGCTAAATGCTTCGGGCGCATATTAGAGCCGCCCAACGAAGACTCCTAAGCCGCGGAGATATTCACTTCAATGACGAGCACGAAGCCGCGCGAAAAAAATCGACACTAAAAAAGCCCGCCGCTGCCGTCAAATCCCGCAGCGGCGCAAGCCGCGCCAAGCGAAAATCGCGAGAATCAGCATCGGCAGCGCGACGCCGATGAGCGGGCCGGCGAGTCCCGCCGGCGGGCGCGCCATCAGCTCCTCATCCGTCTGGGTGAATTTCGGCATCGCCGCGTAATCCTGCGCGGTCAGCGCGGCGCCGGCCCTGGCGCGGGAGAGGAAGAATTCGCGCCAATCGACGTGGAAGGCGCGGATGCGATCGAGAAAGGCGCGATAGCGCGTCTCCCCGGCGCCGGCGATATCGGCCATCGCCTGAAAGGTCAGATAGGCGGGCGAGAGATAGCCGAGCCTGTCCGCCATGTCGCGCTGGCGCGCAAGCTGCGCGTCATGTTCGGCGATGATGGCTTCGACGCGTTGAAAGGCGGCCTCCTGAGTCGCGAGGCGGCGCAGCGTCGCCTCATGCGCGCCGCCGCCGCTCGCCGGCTTGCCGCCGCCATGTTCGTCGGCGTAGCGGGCGAGCGCGGCGTCGCGCGATTTGTCGGCGTCGGTCGAGGCGGCGCGCGCCGCCAGCACCATCTCGATGCGCGACGGCGCCGGATGCGCGAAAGCGGCGAGGCTATTGATGGCGGCCGGCAAGACCATCGTAATCGCCACCCAGGCGCCGATCAGCGTCAACGCGTTGAAGGCCGAGTTGCGGCCGAGACCATCGACAGCCGCCGCAAGCGCCGCCCAGAACAGCCCATAGAGCAAAATCGCGACGGCGAGAGCGGCGAAGCCCGGCGAGGCGAGGCGCTCCCAGCCGGCGAAGAACCAGACGCCCGCCGCGACGGCGAGCAGCATCGCAATAATCGGCGCGGCGACTCGCGCCGCGAGCTTGCCGGCGAGCGCCGCGGCGGGCCGGCGCGCCGAGGCGAGCGACATGGCGAGCGTTCCCTGCTCGCGCTCGCCGGCGAGGAGATTGAAGGCCATCGCCAGAACGACGAGCGGATAGACGAAGACGACGACGAAGGCGAGATCGGTCGCGCCGGACATCAGATTGGCGGGATTGTCGATCTCGTCGGCGAAGAGAAAACTGTCCTTCGAGCCGGTCGTCACCCGGACCGCCGGCGGCAGCAGATCGCCCTGGCCAGTCGCCACGAGCGCCAAGGGGGAGGGCGCGAGCGCCGCGACCGCGGCGGCGGGCCCGCCGCCCATGAAGGTCGGATTGCGCGGATCGCGAAACGGCGGCGGCTCCGGCGCGGGTTTTCCCTGCGCGTCGGCCTCCTGCAATTGCGCCAGCGTTTTTTGAAGCCGCGAAATCCGCTGGGTCTCGTCGGCGCGCGCCGCGTCGATCGCCGCCTGCTGCGCGGCGACGCGCGACGCGCCCATGGCGAGAGCGAAGAGCGCGACTCCCGCCAAAATGATGAGCGCGAACCAGACCGCGCCGTCACGGCGCATCATCCGCGCCTCGAAACGCAAACCGGCGAGGAAAGCGGAAGACATCGCGCGCCTCATGCCGGCCGCAGCCGGCGCACGGCGAAAGCCGCCAAGACGACCATGAGCGCGAGCCAGCCGATGAGCGCCGCGATCGGCAGCGCGCTGTAACCAAGCGCGAAGCCGGCGCCGGGCGCGCGATAGGAGAAGGCGGCGATCTTGCGCCACAGCTCCGGCCCCGCGACGTAAGCATTGTCGTGGGCGAAATGGATGATGTTGTCGCTCACTTCGTTTTGAATGTCGCGCCGATGCGCCTCGGCGGCGGTGGCGAAATCGAACTGGCTGCGGCTGTCGACGCCGGCGAAGGCCATCGAGAGCGGCCGCAGCGCGAGCAGCGGAAACAGGAGGCCGGGCGCGGCGCGCAGCGCGTCCTGACGGTCGAAGGTCGACTGCAAGGCGCCGAAATGGCGGTCGAAAATCGCATAGCCGCTCTCGTCGTCCTGGCGCAGCGCGAGGCCGCGGAAATTGACCGGCAAATCCTCGATCCGCGCGACGCCGTATTTCTTCAAAATCGCGTCGCGGAAAGCGATGAAGCCGGGATGAGTTTCGTCATGGCCGAAGGTCTTCGCCTTGTCCTGAGCGACGCCGGCGCGAAACGCCTGCCATGTCGGAACCGGCGCGAAGGCGCGCGCCGCGTCGGTCGCGAGCCGAGGCGCCAAAAACGAATTGGCGAGCCAGAAGGCGAGCAGCGCAACGAGCGCCGCGCGGGAATTTTTCGCCAGCGCCGAAACGCCGAGCGCGAGAAAGGCGAAACCGGCGAGATAGGCCGCATAGGCTGCGCCGAGCGCGCCGAGCCGGATGAATTGATCGGCGAGCGACAGGCGCTCGCGATCGACGAAGAACAACAGCGCGAGAGCCGCGCCGATGAAGGCCGGCGCGAGCAGCGCGAAAATCGCGCCGATCAGCGCCAGCGCCTTGCCGGCGAGAATGTCGCGCGGGCGCGCGCCGACGCTGAGCAATTGTTTCAGCGTGCCGCTTTCGCGTTCGCCGGAGAAGCTCGCAAAGCCCATCAGGATGACGATGAGCGGCGCGATCGTCTGCAGGATAAAGGCGAGCGACAGCGAGCCTAAACGCGCGCCAACGCCGCCGTCGCGCGCCTGTCTGAACTGAGTCTCGTTCTGCCGATGCGCCTCGAGCCACACGGCGGAGCCGACATAGGCGTCGACGCCTGGATCGGCGAGCGCCAGCGGGCTTAACGGCTTGAAGGCGTATTGGCCGAAATGCGCGGCGGCGTGCGGATTCTTCGCGCTCTGTCCGACCCAGAGTTCGCGATCAGCCTTCGCCGCCGCCTCGCGTTCGCGAAGCAAGCGGGCGTTTTCGACATAGCCGAAAGCGAGCGCGGCGAGCATCAGCGCGACGATAAAGGCGCAGAGCCAGACGAGGCGCCGGTCGCGCCAAAGCTCCAGCCATTCCTTGGCGGCCACCGCCCGCATGACTCGCCAGCGGCTCTTCGCCGGCGCGGCCGCGGCGAGAGGCGCGAGGGCGAGTTCGCTCATGCGGCCCTCGCGAAAAGATCGAGATAGGCGCGCTCGAGGCCAAGATGATCGACGTCGTCGGCGCCGAAGACCGACGCGAGACGCCCCTGCGCCATGATGCCGATCCGGGTGCCGCATTGCTTGGCGAGGAAGAGGTCATGGGTGACCATCAGCACCGCCATGCCGTCCTTGCGCAGCCGCTCGATCAGGGCGGCGAATTCGTTCGCCGCGAGCGGATCGAGGCCCGAGGTCGGCTCGTCGAGCACCAGCGCCTGGGCGCGCCTTGCCAGCGCGATGGCGACGCCGACCTTCTGGCGCATCCCTTTGGAATATCCGCGCACCGGACGGCGGACGGCGTCGCTCGGCAGGCCGGCGGCGGCGAGCAGCGACAGCAGCGTCTCGCGCGGCGCGTCGGCGCCCGAGATTTCGGTGAAATATTGCAGATTTTCGAGGCCGGTGAGCGCGCCATAGAGCATCACCTGCTCGGGGATATAGGCGAGAAGCGCCCGCGCCGCCGACGGATCGACGGCGGAGTCGATGCCGCAGACGAGCGCCTGTCCGGCCGTCGGCTCGATGAAATTTAAAAAGAGATTGACGGTCGTCGTCTTGCCGGCGCCGTTCGGGCCGAGCAGGCAGAACACTTCGCCCGCCGGCACGACCAAATTCAAGCGATCGAGCGCCGGCGCGGGAGCGCCGTCATAAATTTTCGTGAGATTGCGCGCTTCAAGCATCGCCGCATCCGCCTTACGGCTCGACGCCGGCGCGCGTGGCCTCGCGCCGGAGAAGAATTTATCATCCGCTTCAAGCCTGCATCATCGGCTCATGGCGGTCAAGCGTGCGCTCAATGCGGCGCGGCGCCAAGACTCGAGACGTCGACCTTCACGCCAGGCCCCTGGGTCGAGCAGATGGCGACGCGCTGGATATAGGTGCCCTTGGCGCCCTGCGGCTTCGCCTTGGCGACGGCGTCGACGAAGGCCTTGATGTTCTCGACGAGCTTGCCGTCGTCGAACGAGGCCTTGCCGACGGTGCCCTGCACGATGCCGGCCTTCTCGACGCGAAACTCGACCGCGCCGCCCTTGCTGGCCTTCACCGCGCCGGCGACGTCCATCGTCACCGTGCCGACCTTGGGGTTGGGCATCAGGCCGCGCGGGCCCAGCACCTTGCCGAGACGGCCGACGAGCGGCATGAGGTCAGGCGTCGCAATGCAGCGGTCGAAGTCGATCGTCCCGCCCTGCACCGTGGTGACGAGGTCCTCCGCGCCGACGACGTCCGCCCCCGCCGCCTTGGCTTCGTCGGCCTTGGGGCCGCGGGCGAAAACCGCGACGCGCAGCGTGCGGCCGGTGCCGTTCGGCAGATTGACGACGCCGCGCACCATCTGGTCGGCGTGTTTGGGATCGACGCCGAGATTCATGGCGATTTCGACCGATTCGTCGAATTTCGCCTTGGCGCGCTCGCGCACCAGCTTCACGGCGTCGGTGATTGGATAGAGCCTGGTGCGTTCGATGCCCTCGCGGGTCTTGGCAATGCGTTTTCCGATGTGCGCCATGATCTTACTCCACCACCTCGAGGCCCATCGCGCGGGCGGAGCCGGCGATCATCGACATCGCGGATTCGATCGAGGCGCAGTTGAGATCGACGATCTTCTTTTCCGCGATGTCGCGGATCTGCGCCTGCGTGATCTTGCCGACGACGTTGCGCCCCGGGGTCTTGGAGCCGGAGGCGGGCTTCTTGCCGATCTTGAGTCCCACCGCCTTCTTGAGGAAGAAGCTGACCGGCGGCTGCCTCATCTCGAAGGTGAAGGAGCGGTCCTGATAGGCGGTGATGACGACGGGGATCGGCATCCCCTTCTCCATTTGTCCCGTCTTGGCGTTGAACGCCTTGCAGAACTCCATGATGTTGAGGCCGCGCTGGCCGAGCGCGGGTCCGATCGGCGGCGACGGATTGGCCGCGCCGGCCGGCACTTGCAGTTTGATATAGCCGGCGATTTTCTTCGCCATTTGCTCTCTCCAACGATTGGCGCCCGCCGCGATTTTTCACGCGTCGGCGCCGGTTGCAGTTCGTGGTCCGGTCTGGAGTTCCCTGATGGCGTCAGGGCAGACCCGCCACGTATGATGTCCTCGGGCGGCGGGACCGTCCGAGGAATGGCGGCTTTTAGGGGAAGGTGGGGGAAAGCGCAAGAGTGGAGCGACAGCTTATGGACCGGAAAGCGAGCGGAATTCGGCTCACAAGCTCACGCCAAAGGTCGAGGTTTTGCCCGTTTCAGCTTTCCGCGTCCGCCATTGCCTGAAACTTCGCTTCGAGCGCATCGAAGACTTCGGCGGCGGGCGTCACGCGGCCAGCGGCAATATCGGCAAAGCCGCGCTCAATCAAGGGCTGGCCTTGGCGCTTAATTCAGCGGTCGCCGTGCGGCGTGACGAAACCGCAAGACGATAATTTCGGAAGCGGTGACGCGATAATCCAACAGATAGGGATATGGCGTAACGACAACGCGCCGCACGAGCGGGCGGCTTGTGGGGCGTCCGGCGGCGGGCTGGTCGCGCAGCATGGTCAAGATAGTCAAAAGCCGCGCCCGGATATTGCTCGCGCCTTGCGGCGATTCCGCTGCAATATAGGCAACCGCCTTGTCGATCTGCGCGACGGCTCGCGGAGTATAGCGAAGCGTCCTCACGCATATTTCGCCAAAATGCCCTCAACCGCTTCATGTGATACAAGCTCGCCGCGCTCGGCCTCGGCCAACGCTTCGTCAAGGTCGCGCTCCTCCTCCGGCGTCAACTGGATCGGCGCTTGATCCTCGCCCGCAAGCTGCAAGAGAAGCCGCGCAAGCTCGTCCTGCGCGGCGTCGGGCAACGCCCGCACTTTGGCGAGGGCTTGTTCAAGCAAAATGGTCATGGCTCAAGCTCCAACCTAAAGGGGGGGCACCGTCGCCCCGTGTCTTTGTGCATCATATCCCGTCGAAACGCCGTGCCATGAGAAATTCGTCGAGCCTAGTTTGACTTCCGACCAAATGAAATTAACCGTTTGGCCGCTAAAGCGAAATTTCTTTTGACAGCTGTTTGAGCACTCTGCTGTTTGAGCACTCTTACGTGAGCACAATCAAGAGCTACCAAAAATTGGATTTTAGCTGTATAATTCACCGTTCGGTGCTTTTTTCATTTTGAGGAGATTGGTTCCATGAATACTTTTCGTGCAGTCGGACTCGCCACAGTGCTGACCGTGCTGGCATTTCCCGTTTTTGCCCAAGTCGGCACAAGGGCTCCCGACGGTGAACGATGTAAAGGAATAGGTGGCCCGGGGCATGCTGGATGCGCCTCAGGCTACTGTTTGCCCGGTCCAGCAGTAGTTTGTAGCAGCGATGTCGCGCAAGGCTTTTGCACGAACCGGAAATACAATTGCGCTTTGCCCGGTGCCAAAGGCGGACTGTATGGCGACACAATCCCAATGGGAAGACACCTGCTTATATGCCAAAATCCGGGCCGAGGCCGATGGGCACAGTATTGCAGCCGACGTTAATCGCGGCCAATACTCTGATGAGCCGAAAAGCAATAGATAGCGGCCATCAGGCCAAGACCGAGAGCAATCGGAAAATTCATTGGGTCAGCTTTAGTGGAAGCGCCAAAAATGCTGGCCGCGACCACAAAAGAGCCGCCGAGGATTAATAGAACGACGCTCTTCATTCATATGCCCCTTTCATATTCCAAACACGTTCTTGCTGCACCTGCGAAGTCGCATAATTCCCAATTATGGAACCTACGGCGAAGTCTTGGCGCAGTCGTCGCCAAGACGAAAACGCGCCGGATCGGGCCGCGCCCGGAACGACTGCGAAACGCAAGTAATCGGACAGCGCGGGAAGGCTCCGCCCGGCTCGCGAATACTTGCCCGGCGCGTCCGTCACGACTCGCCCGTTGTCCGCTGCGGCGTCGCTACGCGAATCGCTCGCACTTGGCACCCCGTCTGCTCGTGATCGGAATGCGGTTCGGCAATCCGTGCGTCTCGATACCAACGCTCCTCGTTCATCGAGACTCCCTACGCGCCGCCGAATGCGTGGTGATCCTTCATATCAGATTTTCTTGAAGCTCGGCAGCCCGCCGCGAACACGCCTCGTCGACTTTCTCACAAAAGACCTCAATGCCCCTCGGGCGGAAGACCCACATGCTCCTCGAGGCGGCGCAGGCGCTCTTCGAATTCGCTCAACAGCACGCCATGCCCGATTTGCGAGGAATGATATTCCATCACCGAGCGGCGCAACCCGGAAATCTGGTCGCTCAAGCGCTTCTCCTGCGCCTTAAAGCGCTCATCGATGCGCTCTTCGAGATTCATCAAATCGGACGCCACGTCCGCGCGCAACGAATGGACCTCGGAGCGGACGTCAGCGACGTCGCTCTTCGTCGCCATCTCTTCGCGAAGGCCGTCCACCTTCCCGTCGATCTTGCGCAGCAGCGCCAACGTGAAATTCTCGGGCTCATCGCTCATCGCGGCTTCCATCGCCGCTGAAAAGCGCGGCGGTCTTTCATAACATATTATGCGAAAACTGGGCAGCCGCTCTGCCCCCCCGAGGCGGAGAGAGCGCAAACATCACACCTTCTCGACCTGGCCGAACTCCAGTTCGACCGGCGTCGGCCGGCCGAAGATCGACACGGCGACCTTGAGGCGCGAACGCGCCTCGTCGATCTCCTCGACGAGGCCGTTGAAGGAGGCGAAAGGCCCATCGGCGACGCGCACCGTCTCGCCGACCTCGAACATGATCGTCGGCTTTGGCCGCTCGACGCCCTCGGCGACCTGGCCCTTGATGCGCAGCGCCTCTTCCTCGCTGATCGGCATCGGCTTGTTGTCGGCGCCGAGAAACCCCGTGACCTTCGGCGTATTCTTGATGAGCGAAAACACTTGGTCGGTGAGATCGCATTTCACCAGCACATAGCCGGGGAAGAATTTGCGCTCGGCCGAGACCTTGCGGCCGCGGCGCACCTCGACGACCTGTTCGGTCGGCACGAGGATTTCCTCGAAACTGTCGGAGAGCCCGCGCTGCGCGGCGCCCTCGCGAATGGCGTCGGCGACCTTCTTTTCGAAGTTCGAATAGGCGTGGACGATATACCAGCGCATGCTCATAGCGGCGCCACAAGCTCCAATTATCTAACGCCCGACGCCGATCATCAGGCCGACGCCGAACCGCAGCGCGTAATCGACGATGACGAAAAACAGACTCGCGAACAGCACCATGAGGATGACGAGGCCGGTCGTGATGAACGTCTCGCGGCGCGTCGGCCAGGTGACCTTGGCCGCCTCGGCGCGGACCTCCTGAAGGAATTGAAACGGATTGACCATTCGACTACCGGGCTGAGCGGTGACGCGCGACCTTACGAGAAGCCGCAAATTGAGACGCGCCGCAAAACGATCGCGGCGCGGGACCTGCCGGCCGCGCGCCACGAATTCCTGCGTTTATAGCGCCTTGGCGCCGCGCCGCCAAGCGAAAAACACGACAGAAAAAAAACACGCTCCCGAAGGGAGCGACGCGCCGCGCGGCGCAGACTCGCGCGTCCGCTAGAGCAAGTTCCGAAAATGTTGATAGACTTTTTCGATCAGAACTTGCTCCAGCTTATTAAGTTGGCGCGATTTCTTGCCGATCAGACGATTCCGTCCGATCGGCAAGCGCGCTAGGACATTGCGGCGGCGGACAGGAGGACGGCGCGCGCCTCCGCCAGGGCCACGAGATTGGGCGGCAGCAATCGAGCTTCTTGCGGCGTGATATAGGCGATCCGGCCCGCGAGACCGGGCCCGAGCCGCGCCATCGCCTGCCGAAGGTTTTCGGGGCCGTAACGCGTATTCTCAACGCCATAGACGTTACAGCTGCGGCCGAGCTTGGCGAGAACGCTCCAATGGACCTTTTCATTGACATGTTCCTCGTCAGGGCTCCCGCCCCAGAGCAGGCTGTTGGCCGGGGCGCCGGCCGCGAACATCTCGCGACTGTGCGGAAAATTCCTGTCGATCGGATATTTTTCCGCCGAGTCGGGAATGTCGCCGTCGATATTGGGCTTCAGCGCACGCCTGATCGCGTCAATGTCGAATGAGAGCCCGGTGAGCGCCTGCGTGCGCGCGATCATCCAGATCAGCGCGATGTCGGAAAGGCCCGATTCCGGATAGCCGCCGCCTATATTGCAATGGACGCCCGGAAACCAGTTCTGCTCGATATTGTTGGGATGCGGCTCCCCTTTCTTCACCGTCCAGAAGGTCGGTATGAAGGGACGGCGCCGTTCGTCGACGCCGATCGCGTGCAAGGCGTGATCGACATGGGCGCCGAGCTGCGTATCCTCGAACCCGCCGAAAAACAGCAGCGTGAGATAGCGGCCGAGCGGCGCGAGCCCGCTGAAGCCGGCGGGCACGCCATAGGAGCCGACGGTGTCGAAGACGCCGAGCAGCGCGATGCGGTTGTTCGCCTGAATGTCGGGACCGCTCGGCGGCTCGTCGCGGCGCGAGGCCTCGCGCGCGCTTCTGTTGGCGCGCGCGATGTTGAAAATGCCCCTATCCTTCGTCTTTCTGACGCCGCAGTCGCCGATCAGTCCCGCCAAGGCGCGGGCCGCATAGGCGCCGCGCGAAAATCCGTAGATATAAAGTTCCTGATCGTCGCGATAATTCTCGACCACCCAGTCATAGGCGTTCTGCACGATCTTACGCAGGCCGAAGCCTATCGTGCCCCCGACGAGCTTGAACCCTTGCGCGCCGACGCCGGAGAAATAGCCGACGTTTTGTTGGACGCCGTCCGCGCCTCTGGGCGGAATGATCCTTTCGGCGACTTTCTCCTCCCACGACTTTTTGCAGATGTTGGTGAAGTCGCGGGGCGTATTCCATGTGCCGTCGAGCAGGACAATGTTGCGAATCATTTTTCCTCCAACAGCACGCAAAGCATAGCCTATTGCGACCGAGCGCATGTCGATGGTGACCCGCTTTAACCGCATCCGCAACCGAAGAGGAAAGATTTGCCCAGGACGGGCGCTCCCCGTTAAGAGAAGCGAAACCTCAATCCAAGCATTGGAGAACAGGATGCGCGCACGCCTATTTTTCATGGCTGCATTCGCTGCGTCGGCTGGCGCCGGCTGCAACGCCGCCCGTCCGCCGCAGGTCGCGCCGCCCGGACCCGCGGTCCCGGCGCCGATGACGCAAGCGCTGCCGCCCGACGGTCCCGGCTGCGCCGGCGCCGTGGCGCGCTACCGCTCCGTCGTCGACAACGACCTCGCGATGGGCCACGTCAACACAGGCGTTCACGCCCAGATTGCGAACGAGATCGCCGAGGCGGCCTCGGCCTGCTCCAGCGGCCAGGACGGGCGCGCGCTGTCGCTGCTGCGCGCCTCGAAATCGCGCCACGGCTATCCGGGCTGATCCTTGGCGTTGGCGCCAGCCTTGCGACATCAGCTTGGAAGCAGTCCAGACTGGATTGATTGACCTCATGTTTAGGCGTTCTTACTTTCGGTAGGACACGAACTCGGGAGATGCGGTTTTTGAAACTTCACCATATTTATGCGGCGCTTACCGTTACGGCTTTGGGTCTTTCCTGCGCCGCCGCAGCCGATAACGCCTTTACGCTCACCATCAAGGACCACCGTTTCGGGCCGGCAGAATTACGGCTGCCGGCCAATCAGCCCGCCACGCTGACCGTGAAGAATCTCGACGCGACGCCGGAAGAATTCGAAAGCAAGCCGCTGCGCATCGAGAAGGTGATTCCTGGAAACAGCGAAGCAACCTTCGCGCTTCGGCCGCTCAAACCCGGGCGCTACAAATTCGTCGGCGAATTCCACGAGGACGACGCCAAGGGCGAGGTCATCGCGGAATAGGCCATGCTCGGCGCGCTCATCATCGTCTTTCGCGAAGCCATTGAAGCCGGGCTGATCGTCGGCATCGTGCTTGCCGTGACTCGCGGCGTCGCCGGCTCGCGCGGCTTCGTCGCGGCGGGCGTCGGCGCGGGCGCGCTCGGCGCCATCATCGTCGCCGCCTTCGCCGACCGCCTCTCCGCGGCCTTCGCCGGCGCCGGCCAGGAACTCTTCAACGCCGGGATCCTGGCGATCGCCGTGGTGATGCTCGTCTGGCACAACATCTGGATGGCGCAGCACGGGCGCGAACTGGCGCAGAATCTTTCCGAAGTCGGTCGTGCGGTGGCGCGCGGCGACGAGACCCTGTTTGCGCTGACCGCCGTCGTCGGCCTCGCGGTGCTGCGCGAAGGCGCCGAAATGGCGCTGTTTCTCTATGGCATTCTCGCCTCGGGCGAATCCGGCTGGGACGTCTTCGCCGGCGGCCTCGGCGGGCTGGCGCTCGGCGCGGCGACCAGCGTCGCGACCTTTTATGGCCTCGTCGCGATTCCGCCGAAACGCCTTTTCGCCGTGACAACCTGGCTGATCACGCTGCTCGCCGCCGGACTTGCGGCGCAATGCGTCGCCTTTCTTCAGCAGGCCGGACTGATTACGTCGCTGTCCGACACCGCCTGGGACTCGTCATGGCTATTGTCCGACAAGAGCATCGTTGGCCGCGTGCTGCACACGCTGATCGGCTACGCCGACCAGCCCTCGGCGATGCAGGTCGCCGTTTATCTCGGAACGCTCGCCGCCATCGTCGCGGCGACCAAATTTTTCGCCGCGCGGCCCTCAGCCGCAATCCGCGCGCCGGCGGAGTAGCGGCCGGTTACCGCGAGACTTCGGCTACGCCTCAGCCCCCGCCAAAAAGCTGCTCGAAAACGCTTCTTTCCGATGCGCCGCGCCTTTGCCGCGGCCGCTCGATCGAGCCGACCGTCGGAATGTCTTCGGGCGGCAGAAGATCATCGATGCCCTGCGGCGCGGGCGCGCGCGGCGCGTCTAAATCCGGCCGCGCCGCCGCGATCGGGGGCGGCTCCTCGATCGGCGCGCCGGGAACGGCCGCAGGCGGACGCGGAGCCGGCGACATTCGCGCCGATTGCGGGCGCGGCGCCGGTTGGGGCTCTCCGGCGAAGAGGCCGATGAGATCGTCGATCGGCTTGGCGATCTCCTCTGGGACGGCCGCGTTCTCGGATCGCCAGGCGCCCGACGGCAGTCCCGCGACCGGCTGGCCTTTCAAGGCGACGCTCATGAAGCGGCTCCAGATTTCGACCGGCAGATTGCCGCCGGAAGCTTTCTTCGTCGGCGAATTGTCGTCATTGCCGAGCCAGACGCCGGCGATCAGCCGGCCTGTGTAGCCCACGAACCAGGCGTCGCGGAAATCCTGGCTGGTGCCCGTCTTGCCCGCGGCTTCCCAACCCGGGAGTTCGGCCTTGCGCGCCGTTCCGGTCAGCAGCGTCTCGCGCATCATGTCGTTCATCATCGCCACATTTTGCGGCGCGATCACCCGGCCGAGCGAGGCGCTCTTTTGCTGGTATAGAATCTTGCCGCCGGCGGTCTTCACCCTGACGATGACATGCGGCTGCACGCCGATGCCGCCATTGGCGAAGGGCGCATAGGCGGCGACGAGTTCGAGCGGCGTCACCTCCGACGTGCCGAGCGCGATCGAGGCGTTGGCCTGCAGGTCGGACTGGACGCCGAGCCGATGCGCGGTCTTCGCCACCGTCTTCGGGCCGACCTCGAGGCCCACCCGTACCGCGACGGTGTTGAGCGACAGCGACAGCGCCCTGGTGAGGGTGACCGGCCCCATATATTGCCGGCTGTAATTCTCCGGCCGCCATCCCTTCACGTCGAGCGGGCCGTCCTCGCGCACCGACTCGGGCGTGAGCCCGTGTTCGAGCCCGGCGAGATAGACGAAGGGCTTGAAGGCGGAGCCTGGCTGGCGCTTCGCCGAGACGGCGCGGTTGTATTGGCTTTCAGAATAGTCGCGTCCGCCGACCAGCGCCTGGATCGCGCCGCTCGGATCAAGAGCGACGAGCGCGCCCTGACCGACGCCGAGCTTGGCGCCCTTTTCGTCGAGCGCCTGTTTGAGCGCCCCTTCCGCCGCCATCTGCATGCGCGCGTCGATGGTGGTGGTGACGACGATGTCCTGATCAATCGCCCCGACGGTGTCGTCGAGCATGTCCATCACATAGTCGGCTGCGTAATTGATCGAGCCGGCGCCGATGTCCTGACGCGCGCGCGCCGGATGGGCCAGCGCCGCCTTGGCCATCGCCTCGGTGATATGGCCTTCCTGCGCCATCGCCGCGATGACCTGCGCCGCGCGTTCGGCGGCGCCCTCGGGATTGCGGTCGGGCGCGAGCTTGCTCGGCGCCTTCATCAGCCCCGCGAGCACAGCGGCTTCAGACAGGGTGATGGTCTTGGCGCCATGGCCGAAGTAGCGCTCGGCGGCGGCTTCGACGCCATAGGCGCCTGAGCCGAAATAGACCCGGTTGAGATAGAGTTCGAGAATCTGGTCCTTGGAATATTTTTGTTCGAGCCACAGAGCGAGAATCGCCTCCTGAATCTTGCGCGAGATCGTGCGCTCCTGGGTCAGGAACAGATTTTTGGCGAGCTGCTGGGTCAGGGTCGAGCCGCCCTGCATGCCGCCATGGCCGGTGACATTGCGCACCAACGCTCGCCCGATCCCGAGCGGATCGACGCCCCAATGCGAATAGAAGCGGCGATCCTCGATGGCGATGAAGGCCTTCGGCACATAGGGCGGAAGATCCGCGAGCCGCACCGCCGCGCCGCCGGTGTCGCCGCGATTGGCGAGAAGCTCGCCATTGGCGTCGAGGATGGCGATATTGGGCGGGCGCTTGGGAACCGCGAGCTGGTCGATCGGCGGCAGGCGCGACCCGTAATAGACCGCGAGGCCGCCGGCGGCGATCGAACCCCAGAGCGCCAGGGTGAAGCCCCAATAAAAGAGCGCGCCGATGAACGAGCGCGATCGGCGGCGCGGCTTCTTGCGGGCGCGCGGGCGCGGCGGCGGGCGGCGCTCGGCGCGCAATTCGCCGTCGTCGTCGCCGTCGTCGAACCGCGGTTCGCGACGCCTGTCGATGCGCGCCATCGGATTGCTCGCCTGTCGCCGCCGCACGGCCTTAAAATGCTTGATGAAGCGTAACGAAGGCCGTTTAAGGGCCGGTTAAGGGCCAGGGGCGCTCAAGTTGAAGAGGAAATCCGGCGCCTTCGCGAAGAGGCGCGATTGAGCCAAGCGGTTTTCGCCCGCTATCTCAACCTCACGGTGGGCTATGTTTCGCAATTGGAGCGCGGCGCAAAACGTCCAAGCGGCCCCGCCCTCGTCCTGCTCGACCTCATCCGCCGCAAGGGTATGGAAGCGATCCTGTAAGGTTCTGTCGATGATTTACAGTCGAAAATGAGTCTCGCGCCAAGGCGCGGGGCGTTCACATGAGGCGACACTTAGCCCCCAAGCGTGACAATCGCCGCGAGGCGCTTGCAGGTTTCCGTCGTTCGGATTCAGCAGGCGCTTGATTTGGCTGCGGATGGTTCCCATGCGTTCGGCCATGCGCTTGCGCGAGAGCTTTTGCGCCTTCATGGCTTCGCCCAACCGCCACGCCAGCACCTCCTTGATCGCCACGGCCTGAAACGCTTCGCGCACGCCCTGCTCATCCAGGCAAGCGTCGAGGGTGGACAAGTCCGCCGCCGAACGAGGTTTTGCAGTTTTCATGTCGCCCTCCCTATTCGAATTCCCGTTCCGCTTTCGCGCCAGCGCGCATTCCGACGAAGACCGCCGCCTCATCGTCCATCAGCCTCAGCCGGATGGCGCGAAGCTGGAGGCGATCGTCCGCGGCAAGCGCAACCCGGTAGGCTGGCGCGCGCGATCGCCGCACTTATGCACAATCATTCGCATAGAACGCTCAGGGCAATCGGGTGAAGGGTTTCCTCATCCTGAGGAGGCCTCGAAGAGGCCGTCTCGAAGGACGAGGAAACCCGCTTTCGCCTATTTTTCCTCACCCTCGTCCTTCGAGACGCCGCCTGCGGCGGCTCCTCAGGATGAGGGTGAGGAAGATAATTGTTCACCCGATCGCCATATTGGACCGCTGTCCCGCCCTTGCGCTTCCAGCGCTGCCGCGCCAAAGTCTTCGCCCCCGGCGCGGCGGCCTGCCGCGCCGCAATCTTATGTGGACGGATTTCCCGGCGATGAAGGTCACGATCGAGAGAGCGGCGCTGTTGCGGGCGCTCGGCCATGTTCACCGCGTGGTGGAGCGGCGCACGACCATCCCGATTCTGGCCAATGTGCTGCTCTCCGCCAAGGACGGCGCGCTGACGCTGAAAGCCACCGACCTCGATCTCGAAATCACCGAGAAGGCGGCGGCCGACATTTCGCAACCCGGCGCCACGACCCTGCCGGCGCATACGCTCTATGACATCGTGCGCAAATTGCCGGAAGGCGCGCAGGTCTCTCTCGAGGCGACCGGCGACGCCGGCCAGCTCACGTTGCGCTCGGGCCGTTCGCGCTTCAATCTGTCGAGTCTTCCAGAAAGCGACTTTCCCGACGTGACCTCGGGCGATTTCAGCCATACGTTCACCCTCGCGCCGGGCGATCTCAAGCGGCTCATCGAAAAGACGCAATTCGCCATCTCCCAGGAAGAGACGCGCTATTATCTCAACGGCATCTATCTCCACACGCTCGACGTCGACGGGCGGATGATGCTGCGCGCCGTCGCCACCGACGGCCATCGCCTGGCGCGGCTGGAGCTGCCCGCGCCGGAAGGCAGCGCCGGCATGCCGGGAATCATCCTGCCGCGCAAGGCGGTCACCGAAGTGCAGCGCCTCATCGAAGACGCGCAGGGCGACGTTTCGATCGAACTCTCCGTCAACAAGATGCGTTTCGCCTTCGGCGACGCGCTGCTGACGACGAAGCTGATCGACGGCACCTTCCCCGATTACGCCCGCGTCATTCCCTCAGGCAACGACAAGCGGCTCACCGTCGAGCGCGACGCCTTCGCCAAGACGGTCGACCGCGTCTCGACGATTTCCTCGGAGCGCGGCCGCGCCGTCAAACTCTCGCTGTCCGAAGGCAGGCTGGTGCTGTCCGTCACCAATCCGGACCAGGGCTCGGCGGTCGAGGAGGTCGAAGCCGACTATGACGGGCCGCCGCTCGATGTCGGCTTCAACGCCCGCTATCTTTTGGACATTACCCAGCAGCTAGACAGCGATACGGCGCTGTTCAAGCTCGCCGATCCTGGCTCCCCGACGCTGGTGCAGGACCGCGACGGGGCCTCCGCGCTCTACGTGCTGATGCCGATGCGCGTTTAAGCTTGGAGCGGCGACTTTAGCCCGCTAGGCTTGGCGCGTGCTTGCTGAGATCCCCCCTCTGTGGCCCTGGCTTCTCGCCTGTTTCGCGATCGGCGCCGGGGCCGGCGCCGTCACTCGGCGCGCTCCTGAAAACGGCGTCGTCGCGCGCTGGCTGATCTGGACCGCGCTGGCCTTCGGGGTCGCCGCGCTGGTCGTGCGCCTCGGCGCGGTCGCCGACGCGACGGGCCTCTTCAAGGGCGCGCTCGCCGCCTATGCCGTATTTATCATCGGCGCGGCGCTCGGGGCGCTCGCCCGGAACGGGTCGATGGCGGCGCATGAGGGCTGGGCGGTCGGGCTGATCGCCGCCGCGCTTGTCTGGGTCGGCGCCATGGTGATCGACCGTTCAGGCCATGACGAAGGGCTGCGCCGCCGCTACGCCCAGCCGATCGAACGACTGGACGCGGACGCGCCGCATCCCCTGCCTTTGCCGACCGGCGAAGCGCCGACGATCGCTCCCGCCGCATTGCCCCGCGAAACAAAACCCCAAAATGCGTCAGTTGCGCCGGCGTCCGCCGGGATGACCCGCGCCGACTGCCAGGCGGCGCTGGAAGACGCGTCGACGTCGGGCGAACTGGTCTTTCGCAGGGGCGAGGCGCGCCTAACGCCTTCGGCCGCGCTGGCGCTCGACAAGGCGGCGGCGATCATTCGCCGCTGTCCGGAAAACGCAACGATAGAGGTCCTGGGCCATGTCCGCGGTTCGGCCGCCAACGCCAATAATGACGCGCTGGCGCAACGGCGCGCGCAGGCGGCGATCTCCTATCTCCAACGTCAGGGCTTGAGCGGGCGCCGCCTCGCCGAGCCGCGCGGCGAGTCGCGGCAATCGGAAGCCCGCGCCCTGACTTTTGAGGTTCGTTGATACAAAAGTCGAGTCGAAAACAGTCTTTGATCCTTGACAATACTACGGCTAAGCCGTGTTGTTATGAACAATGGCGCTTTTGAGTGGGACGACCAGAAAGCAGCTTCCAACTGCGCCAAGCATGGCGTCAAGTTCGAACCCGCGCGGGGCGTTATCAACGACCCGTTCGCCATTGAGCGACTCGATGATCGCGCAAATTACCGGGAAGAGCATTTCATTCTTATCGGCATGGCGAGCGGTCGTCTTCTCGCCGTCGTTTATGCGATGAGGGGCAAGACAATCCGCATTATATCGGCGCGCGGCGCAGAGCCCTATGAGCAGCGGCAGCACCATGAGCAAAGCGCCTAAATCCAGCGGCCCTTCCGAGGACTGGGCGCGTTTTGATGCTATGACCGCCGAGGAGCGCCACGCTGCGGCGCTGAGCGATGCTGACTCACAGCCGCTTGCGGCAGAGGATTTCAAGCGCATGAAGCGGACGCCGCAAGCCAAAATCATTCGGCGCGCGCTCGGCATGTCACAGGAAGAATTCTCAACGCGGTTCCATATTCCGATCGGAACCTTGCGGGATTGGGAACAGCGACGCAAAGACCCCGACGCAGCAGCCCGCGCATATCTCATGGTGATTGGGCGCAATCCTAAGGCAGTGACCGAAGCGTTGCGACTGGCGCCCTAGGCGGCCCGGACCCAGGGGTGTGCGCGTTTCATTCGACGGCCGAACTATTCACGCGCGTAAAGGCGTTGCGCGAGGCGTTTGTCAGCATGCGCGATCGTCGCAGGCGCTTCGCCCCAATATGGGCGCTATTTCATTAGCATATCCGCCTTCGGGCGAAATTGATGCCACCGATGGACATGAGCGGTTCGGGCAGAGCGCTTAAGGAGGCCGTGACGCGCGGGCTGACGTCCGCGGCGCTCCTCTCGGTCGCCCTGGCCTTCTCGGCGCAGGCCGAGCCTCAGCGCCCCGACGACATTTCCTCCAAGCAGCAGGAATTGCGCGGCGTCGAAGATACGATCGGCGCCGCCCGGGAGCGCTCCCGCCAGCTCGAAGAACAGCTGATCGACAACGCCGCCGCCCGCGAGCGGCTGAACGGCGCGCTCATCGAAGCGACGCTGCGGCTGCAGGAAACGGAAACGCGCGCCGTCGAAATCGAGGAGCGGCTGGCGACGCTCACTGAGAACGAGCGCAAGATCGTGACCTCGCTCGACGGCCGGCGGGCGCTGATCATTGAAGTTCTGACCGTTCTGCAGCGCATGGGCCGCCGACCGCCGCCGGCGCTGATGGCGCGCCCCCATGAGATTCTCGAAGCCGTGCGCGCGTCGCTGGCGCTCGGCGCCGTGCTGCCGCAGATGCGCGCCGAGGCGCGTCAGCTTCAGCGCGACTTGACCGAATTGGTGCAGACGCGGGACGGCGTCCGACGCGAGCAAAATCTGCTCGCCGAACAGCGCGCGAGCCTCAAAACGCAGCGCGAACGGCTCGAGCCGATGATCGCCGAGCGTCAGGAGGCGATTTCGTCGTCGCAAAGCGCGTTGCAGGCGGAGACCGAGCGGGCGCGGGCGCTGGCGCAGCGCGCGACCAGCCTCAAGGACCTCATCGCCCGCATGGAGGCCGAAAGCGCGGCGGCGCAGCGCGCGGCCGAAGCGGCGCGCAAGGCCGATGAGGAGCGGGCGAAGGCGCAGGCGAAGCTCTCCGAGCGCGAGCGGCTCAAGGCGCTGTCCGCGCCGTTCAAGGACCCTGCCCGGCTGGCGCCGGCGGTCGCCTTTGTCGATCTCAAAGGTCGGCTGCCGACGCCGGCCTCGGGACAGATCGTTCGCCGCTTCGGAGCGCCCGACGGGTTCGGCGGCAAGGAGAAGGGCCTGTCGATCGCGGCGCGGGAAAATGGCGTGGTGATCGCACCTTGCGATGGATGGATAGCTTTTTCAGGGCCTTATCGAAGTTATGGGCAACTCTTGATCATTAACGCCGGCGGCGGCTATTATGTCGTCCTGGCCGGCATGAGTCGCACCAATGTGAACGTGGGACAATTTGTTCTCGCGGGTGAGCCGGTGGCCAGCATGGGAGACGGAGCCGCGCAAACCGCGGCGACCATCGCAATCGGCGCGAAACAACCCATTCTCTATGTTGAGCTCCGCAAGGACGGAGCGTCAATCGACTCGGGCCCATGGTGGGCGAAGTCAGACAGTCGGAAGGTCGGCGGATGATTCGCAAAACAGTCCTTATCGCTACGGGAATCGCTATTGGGGCGGGATGCGCCACGCTCGGCCAGCAGGCGCGCGCCGTCATCGGCGGCCCGGCCCTGGCGGCTTCCGCCGACACCTACAAGAACCTGAGCCTGTTCGGCGACGTGTTCGACAAGGTGCGCGCCGACTATGTCGAGAAGCCCGACGAGCAGAAGCTCGTCGAAAACGCCATCAACGGCATGCTGACCTCGCTCGATCCGCATTCCAGCTACCTTGACGCCAAGGCGTTCAAGGACATGCGCACCCAGACTGAGGGCAAGTTCGGTGGCCTCGGCATCGAGGTCACCCAGGAAGACGGGCTCGTCAAGGTCGTCGCGCCGATCGACGATACGCCAGCCTCGAAGGCCGGGATCCTTTCGGGCGACCTCATCGGCGCCATCGACGATGAGAGCGTGCAGGGCATGACCCTCAATCAGGCCGTCGACAAGATGCGCGGCGCGATCAACACGCCGGTCAAGCTCACCATCTTCCGCGGCAAGAACAAGGACAAGATCGAGGTCAAGCTGGTCCGCGCCGAAATCCACATCAAGTCGGTGCGCTCGCGCAAACAGGGCGACGACATCGCCTATGTCCGCATCTCGCAGTTCAATGAGGAGACCGCCGAAGGCTTGCGCAACGCCATGGCCAAGGCGCAGCAGGACATTCCCGCCGACAAGTTCAAGGGCTACATCATCGATCTGCGCAACAATCCGGGCGGCCTGCTGGACCAGTCGATCCAGGTGGTCAACTCCTTCATCGACAAGGGCGAGATCGTTTCCACCCGCGGCCGCAACGCCGACGAAACCCAGCGCTACAACGCGCGCGGCTCCGGCGATCTGTCGAAGGGCAAGCCGGTGGTCGTGCTGATCAACGGCGGCTCGGCCTCGGCGTCGGAAATCGTCGCCGGCGCTCTGCAGGATCATAAGCGCGCCACGCTGATCGGCACCCGCTCCTTCGGCAAGGGCTCGGTTCAGACCATCATTCCGCTGGGCGGCAGCGCCGGCGCGCTGCGCCTGACCACGGCGCGCTACTACACGCCGTCGGGCCGCTCGATCCAGGCGAAGGGCATCGATCCGGACATGGTCATCCTGCAGGACGTGCCGGACGAGCTCAAAGGCAAGGACGACACCAAGGGCGAAGCCTCGCTCAAGGGCCATCTCAAGAACGGCGAAGACGAGAAGACCGGCTCGCAGGCCTATGTCCCGCCGGATGAGGCGAAGGACAAGCAGCTCACTGCGGCGGTCGAACTTCTGCACGGCAAGTCGAGGGCGCAGATCCTCGCCGAGCAGACGAAGGAAGTCGCCAAGGACACGACCAAGCCGCCGGCCAAAGCCGCGAATTGACGCGGCGGGCCGCGGGGCTTAGGCAGTCGCCGGGAGTCTGCGGCCGCCGATGAGCTTTCTTACGACTTACGCTAATCCAGCGCGCTTTCTGCGGTTTGCGGAAGGCGCGCTGCCGTGGCTCTCAGGCGCCACGCTGCTTCTGCTCGCGATCGGGCTCTATGGCGCCTTCGCCGCGCCGCCTGATTATCAGCAGGGCGAGACGGTCCGGATCATGTACATCCATGTGCCGTCCGCCTGGCTCGCGATCTTCGCTTATGTCGTGATGACCTCGGCGTCGCTCGGCGTTCTGGTCTGGCGCCATCCGCTCGCCGACGCGGCGCAAAAGACCGCGGCGAGTCTCGGCGCCGCCTTCACCTTCATCTGCCTTGTCACCGGCTCGCTTTGGGGCAAGCCGATGTGGGGAACGTTCTGGGTGTGGGACGCGCGTCTCACCTCCATGCTCGTTCTTTTTCTCCTCTATCTCGGTCTCATCGCCGTGCGCCAGACGATGGACGACACGCCGCGCGGCGCGCGCATCGCCGCCATCATGACGATCGTCGGCGCGATCGACATTCCGATCATCAAATATTCGGTCGACTGGTGGAACACGCTGCATCAGCCGGCCTCGGTGTTTCGCATCGGCGGACCTGCGATCTCTGGCTCGATGCTGTGGCCGCTCATCGTCATGGCGCTCGCCGCGACGTTCTTGTTCCTGACGCTGCATGTGATGGCGATCCGCAACGAAATCCTGCGGCGGCGCCTCGCGCGGCTGTCGATGCAGGCGGTGCGCGCCGGCGAGACCGCCGGCGATGAAAGCTGGGAGGCCGCGCAGTGAGCGACCACTGGTCTTATATCGCCGCCGCCTATGCCGTGACGATCGTCACGCTCGGCGTCGTGACCTTGCGCATCGTCCTCGACTATCGCCGCCTGCGCGCCGCGCTGGCGCGTTTCGGCGCCGCCGGCGCGCGCGATCAGGGAGACGGCTAAGTGAACGACGCCGTCGCGCCGCGTTCGGCGCTGCGCTTTCTGCCGCTGGCGCTGTTCGCGCTGCTGGCGCTGGTCTTCCTCGTGCGGCTCTTTGCGGGCGACGCGTCGCGCATCCCTTCCGCGCTGATCGGCAGACCGGCGCCCGCCTTCGATCTTCCGGCGCTTGAAGGACTCGCTGGCGTCCCCGGTCTTTCGACCGAGGATTTGCACAAGGGCCATGTCAGCCTCGTCAATGTCTTCGCGAGCTGGTGCGGCCCCTGCCGGCAGGAGCACGCCGTGCTGATGGCGATCGCCGGCGATGCGGCGCTCAAGGCGAAGGGCGTCGAGCTCTATGGGCTGTCCTATAAGGACGAGGCGGCGAAGGCGTTGGGCTTCCTTGAAGAGGGCGGCAATCCCTTCGCGCGCGTCGGCGTCGATCCCGCCGGTCGCACGGCGATCGACTTCGGCGTCTATGGCGTGCCCGAGACTTTCGTCATCAAGGGCGACGGAACCATCGCCTATAGGTTCGTCGGGCCTTTAACGCCTTCCGCCGCCGCGACGACGCTCATTCCCGAGATTAAAAAGGCGATGGCGGCCGGCGACGCGGCGGCGCGCTGAATGCTGGACATAAGGGACACCGTAGCGATCGGTGTCTCGAGTCTGCCTATCATCGAGTGAGGTTTGGCTGTCGCAATAGGTAATCCGCCTTTACAAAACCTGTCTCGCCCTGAAAATATACGGGGCACCAGCCGCTTTGCCAGCCTTTCGCGCAATACGATGATCCAACGTTCGTTCCTAACGGAATGGTCCCGATTGTCTTGAAGCGCGAACCAGGTCCTTTGCGTAATGTTACTACGCGGGCCGTGACAACAGGAGTGATGGCCTGGTTCAAGGAAGATTCCAGTGAAGTTGCCGGGATATACCCTTCTGTATTTTCCCACCGGATGTGACACCAGTCGCGGCCCCAACCGGGCCCGCAGTTCATTATTTCTAGCTCCCCTCCGGCCGGAATCTCACCAAGGGCGGGCCAATTCGGCCCTGGCCCTGAGCGCATTGTGGTTTCGCGGTGGAGAGGCTGCGAGTATCCCGCCGCAATGCCCGAGATATAGGCAGCAATCATCGTCATTATGAGATTTGAACGCATCTTCCGGTCATCCCCGATCTATCGCTGGCTCTACCTGGCTAACGCAGGCACCAAAGAACCCCAGCCGATGCACGATTCGTGGTCGAGATCGCATTTCCAACGATCGGTTTTTCGCCAATCCCCTTGACGGGAGCTCTACTTATTGTCAATTTTATGGATAATTCGATAACTTCGTAACGCCGGAAGTAAGTCATGTCAATTGCGACGCACATTATTGCTGTTAGCCTAACTGTTGGCTTGTCGTTCACGCCACAACTCGTGAGCGCTCAAGGTGCGATAGAGCAATCCTGCGTAGGACCGGCGATCATTTGGCCGAAATCACCAGAACAAGGTGTTATTTACATGAGCGAAGAGCCCCGCGAAGATGGCAGGCTTGACCGGGCGGGTTATCTTCCAAGTGGAACCGTTGTAAATCTCGAAGAACCTTCCCTTCAGCTAAAAAGCCGAGACAACTTTTGTAAATTTACACTCGGAAGGGCGGTAGCAGGCCTCGTCGCCAAAAAAGATACTTTTGAAAGACTGTCTAACGTACTGGAATCAGCTAAACTTGGAAATGATGAAGCAGTAATAATATCTCCGGCAAATCCAACTCAACCTT
>Ga0233425_10003707_pt1 | contig 27128 bp, 28 predicted proteins | sample Watercolumn_Towu_2_FD_181712 | JGI IMG/M metagenome (GOLD analysis project Ga0233425, IMG submission 181712) | Freshwater microbial communities from Lake Towuti, South Sulawesi, Indonesia - Watercolumn_Towuti2014_140_MG | ecosystem: Environmental > Aquatic > Freshwater > Lake | place...
TAGACGCCCTTGAGGACCATTTGGAAGTTTCATTGCTGGCGATGGAACATGACAGAGAAAGAGTGCATTCCATCGTGGCGTGGCCATGGATTGTAAGTTCACTCTTGAATTAGAAATGGAATAAGCGGCAAGAAGGCTCCTTTACAACAGATTCGCTTTTTTCAAATGAATCTGCAGCACGGAGATGGCGGCGGGGGTAATGCCGGAGATGCGGGAGGCCTGGCCCAGGGAGCGAGGCCTGATTTTAGTCATTTTTTCAACTACTTCATTGGAGAGGCCATCAAAAGAGGCATAGTCCAGGTCCTCAGGCAACACCACATCTTCGAATTTCCGGAAACGGGCGATCTGCTCCTGCTGGCGCAGGATATAGCCCTCATACTTGACCTGGAGCTGGACCTCCTGGGCCACCTCAGGGGACATGGGGCATCGCTCGCCGGTAACCTCCTGGACGCGCTCCATGGTCAGCTCCGGTCTTCTCAGGAGCTCCACCAAGGAGGCGGGCTGGCGCATGGGGGCGGTGGCCAAGACAGCCAAACGGTCGTTGATCTGATCCGTTGGCTTGACCACGGTACGGTTGAGCCAAGCCATGACCTCTCCAATGCCCTCCTGTTTGCGCTGAAAACGGGCAAAGGCCTCGTCATCCACCAGGCCAAGGCTGCGGCCGATCTCCGTAAGCCTCAAATCCGCGTTGTCTTCTCTCAACAGCAGGCGGTATTCGGCCCGGGAGGTGAAGAGCCGGTACGGCTCCTTGGTGCCCAGGGTGACCAGGTCGTCGATCAGCACCCCGGTGTAGGCCTGGGAGCGGTCAAGGATCAGGGGCGCTTGCTCTCGAACCGAGCGCACGGCGTTGATCCCGGCCATCAGGCCCTGGGCCGCCGCCTCCTCATACCCCGAGGTGCCGTTGATCTGGCCGGCCAAGAACAGCCCTGGCAGGCGCTTGGTCTCCAGCGATGGGAAGAGCTCCCGAGGATCGACATAATCGTACTCGATGGCATAACCCGGCCGGATGATGCGGGCGTTCTCCAGGCCCTTGATGCTTTGGATCATCCGGGTCTGGATGTCCAGCGGCAGGCTGGTGGGGACTCCGTTGGGATAGACCTCCACCGTCTCCAGGCCCTCCGGCTCCAGAAAGATCTGGTGGCGCTCCTTGTCCGGGAAGCGGGAGATCTTGTCTTCGATGGAGGGGCAGTAGCGCGCCCCGATCCCCTTGATCACCCCGGCATACATGGGTGAACGGTCGAGGCCACTGCGGATGATGTCGTGGGTTGCCTGGTTGGTGTAGGTGATATGACAGGGCCGCTGGGGGAGCGCTGCCGCGCCGCTGCTGGCAAAGGAGAACAGGCAGGGCGGATCGTCGCTGTGCTGGGCCTCCAACTCCGAGTAGTCGATGGTGGTGCCGTCCAGGCGCGGGGTGGTGCCGGTCTTCATCCGGCCCATGGCAAATCCCAAGGCGCGCAGGTGCTCGGGCAGGGACCGTGAGGGGGCGTCACCCATGCGGCCGGCGGGAAAATTCTTCAGCCCGATGTGGATCAGGCCATTAAGGAAGGTGCCGGTGGCGATGACCACTGCCCGGGCCTCGATCTCCTCGTCCAAGGAGGTGATGACACCAGCCACCCTGCCGTCGCGGACCAGCAGACGATCGATCACCGTCTGGCGGATCTCCAGCCCGGCCTGGTTTTCCAGCACCCTCTTCATCCGCAGCCGGTACAAGAGGCGGTCGGCCTGAGCCCGGGACGACCATACCGCCGGACCCTTGCTGGTGTTCAAACGCCGGAACTGGATGGCTGTGGCGTCGATATTCCTGGCCATCTCCCCGCCCAGGGCGTCGATCTCCTTGACCAGGTGCCCCTTGGCCAAACCGCCGATGGCGGGGTTACAGGACATGGCACCGATGCCGTCGGCGTTGATGATGGTCACCAGGGTCCGGCAGCCCATTCGCGCCGCCGCCAGGGCCGCCTCGCAGCCAGCATGACCGGCGCCGACCACCACCACATCGTACAGGTTCGTCTTATCGTTCATCATGAGTTGTTCGTTTCGGGGTGAAGCTGATGACGGCCCACTTGGGCTGCCGCTGGCCCAGCATGGACCAGGAACCATCCTGGTTTTCCATCAGGATCCGGTCAAAATAGCGAGACGCGGCGGCCTGTTCGTCGGCAGCCAACTGATCGAGCATCCACAGGCAGGAGTCCATAGCCGCCTCCCGGGACTCGTAGGTCTTGGTCTCCGGCAGATCGATAAAATCGACCGCGGCATGAATGCCCATCTGATAGAGGATATTGACCGTGTAAATATAGTCGGGGCCAGGGACAAAGGGACGGCCCACGGCCTGAAACAGGGCGGGGTCGAACGGCCCATCGCCAACCCGGTCACTGATGACCACCTGCTCCCTGGCACTGGCGTTGAGCTTGCCAAGGGCGGCGCCCAGGTCGTCCACGGCCAGCGAGCGCGAGGCGATCACCAGATCGTAGGTGCCGATGCCCAAGGAGGGCCAGTCGTCCTCCCAGGCCCCGTTGATCAACTCGATATTGGTGATGCCCTCGGCTTGGCAGCGCGCCCCAAGCCGCTCGAGCATCTCGGTGGAGAAGTCCACCGCGGTCAACGAACGCACCCTCCGGGCAAGAGGGATTGATAGGGTGCCAGGGCCAGAGCCCATGTCGAGCACGGTCATCTCCGGACGCAGATTCAGGCGGTTGATAAACTCGGTCACGTACGGCGAGGCCGTGTTCCTCCGGGCAAAGCCTGCCGCCCGGCGGTTCCAATCGGCCCGGGTCTTGCCTTGCCAAGTCCGCCGCTCACGGCCCTGCCGCCACAAACGATTCCAATCGATAGCGTCCATCATCGGCTCACCTCGCTCTGTCAGGGCTGCCAGCTAATCGCCGATCTTGCCCCGCAGATTGGGCATGGTCTCAGGTCTGCTGGTGTCCCAGATCCGGCTCTCGTTGCCGGTGGCGGTAACATTTTCATACACGCCGTTGTCGCGCCGCACCAGCTTGGTAAAGCCCAGGTTTTTCAGATCACTGTTGGTCTTGGGGGTATTGATGCCGACCACGGAGATCAACTTTTTCACCGGCCCGCCACAGTCGGGGCACTGGGTAAACGGGGCGCTGTAGATGGATTGGGTCAGCTCGAATCGCTTGCCAAGCGCCGCACAGCCCTCCCCTTCATGCTCGTACTCGTACACCGGCATAGAGCCCCCTCAGCCGTCTTTCCGTTGTAGGGCGTTCAGCATCACCGAGCAGGACTCGCCCCCCGAGGCCAGCTCGATTTTTTTGGCCTTGATGGTATAGCGCCCCTGGGCCTTGTCCAAGAAGGAATACAAGGTCTTGCGGCGCAGGTCGTGGGCCAGATAGATGGTGCCGCCTGGGGCCAGCATGGCATCAAAGAGTGTGAGCAGGGGAGGGAGCAAATCCTCGCGGAACAGGATCTCCGCCCCGATGATGGTGTCAAACGGCTCCAACTTCGGCGGTTTCGTCCAGTCGATGAACCGGCATTGGACCTTGAGTCCGCTGGCCGCGGCACTGACCCGCTGGAAATCGAGGATGCGTTGTTCATAGTCGCTCAAGGTCACGCTAAACCCTTTGGCCGCCGCCACCAAGCCCGGCGCGCCAAGACCTGCGCCCAGCTCCAAGAGACGCGCGCCAGCCGTCACCGGCAAGGTCGCCGCCACGTCGGCCAACACCATGGCCGACTCCCAGAGCTTAATCCAGAAGGGAAACTCGGAGACATTCTTAAAAGGGTCCTTCCCCTTCAAGACACACTCAAGGTCCTGGACCTTCAGCAGTTGGATCTCCACATCACGGGTTCGAAACGGCTCAAAGGCGACCTTATAATCCTTGCGGATCTTCCGCAACAGCAGCGCCGCCTCTTCCGGCAATTCCTGAGCAATCGACATAGGGTTCCTTTCCCTGCCTCCTTCAGGCAAGGGTTAAGCGCACTATCGGCACATCACCAAAACCACAGCGCCAGCCAGCGCTATCCGGTAATAGGCAAATACGGCAAACGATTTTGTCTGAATAAAGCGCATCAAAAAAGCAATGAACACGTAGCCAGAGATGGCTGAGGCAAAGAAGCCGGCCAGAAAAAATGACCCTTGCCCCGGCGGCAAACCCTGCCTGATAATCTTGATCCCATTCAGCAACCCAGCGCCGGCAATGATCGGGGCCGACATCAAAAACGAAAATCTGGCCGCAGTGGGCCGGTCCAGGTTCCGGAAGAGGCCCGCAGTCATGGTGATCCCGCTCCGCGACACGCCGGGGACCAAGGCGCAGGTCTGAGCCAAGCCAATGATGATGGCATCGGCCCAACCGAGCTCGGAAAGGCTGCGACTGCGGCGGCCAATATTCTCGGCCCAAAGCAGGATGAGGCCAAGACCGGCCAGGGTCGAGGCCACCACCGCCGGCTGGCGGAGCTTGGCTTCGATCTGATCGCCAAAAAGTTTCCCTGCCACGGCGGCAGGCAAAGTGGCAACAATAAGAAAAAGGGCCAAACGGTGGTTGGCGCGCACGGTCTCGTCAGAGCGGTCTGGGCGGAGCATGGCCCGGAACAGGGCCAGAAATTCTCTTCGAAAATAGATAACGATGGCCAGCAAGGTCCCCATATGCAGGGCCACATCAAAGGACATGCTTGCCTCCTGGATATGAAAGAATGCCTCTGCCAGCACCAGATGGCCCGAACTCGACACCGGCAAGAACTCGGTTGCCCCCTGCAGCAGGCCTAACAAAATCGGCTCTAGATAGTCCATTTCCTGTTCTCTCTCACCCTCAATCCAATGGGCACAATGCCTTTTGCGCGACTCCCGTGCAAATAAAAAGAGCCATCCAATCTTACGACTGGACGGCTCTTTGAGGGTTTCAGCAGCAGCTGAAACCTATGGGGATATTAGCAACCCTCGGCAGCCTTCTTTGCGTTGGGGCTTACTTTGATCGGCTTGCCTACTTCGATCTTTGCGGTGTCGGTATCTTTGCACTCCAGGGTAACGGTGGTGCCTGCAACAGACTTAACCTCGCAGGTGAAAGAATGTGCTACCACAACCGAGCCCACGGTGAATGCCATTGCCATTGCCAAAGCCATCATCTTTTTCATTGTTACTCTCTCCTTGGTGAAATTAATATTTACTGCCTACCTTATAATCAGCGATCCGCAATTCGCGGTACCGCGACTACACAAAAGCAATTAATTTACGACGCAAAGATTACCCCAAAAAAAACTCCTGTCAACCAAAAATATGCCCCTCGCAACAGCTAGGGCGGCTAAATCTATTGTAAAATTTGCTTCACGTCCTCGACAAAGGCCTCGTGGCTGGTCCAGCCGTCGAAACGTTTACGCACCGTCCCAGACTGATCAACCAAAAACGATGCCGGAATACCGAATATCCCGCCAAAATCACGGCTTATCTGAGCATTGCCCATAATCACCGGATAGTTGATCCCGGTCTTGGCAATAACCTTCTGCACGGCGCCCTCACCGCCTTGATCCATCGACACCCCGATGACCTCCAACCCTTGCGGCCCAAACTCCTTCTGCAGACTGATCAAGGAGGGAATTTCTTGTACGCAGGGACCGCACCATGTGGCCCAGAAGTTAATCAGCACCGCTTTGCCGCGCAGTTTCGAAATATCCACGACCTTCTGGTCTTGTACCGCTGGCAGGGCAAAATCGGGCACCTTTACCGCCGCCTGCGCCGAGGCCACAAGACCTGCCACAACGACCACCGCTACCAACCCCACTATTTTTTTCCACGCTGATGCTCCCATCGCCTCTCTCTCCGTGTTGAATTGTTGTCATTGGTTCTGCCGCTGTCGGCGGCCTCAATCATACGCCTTGCGCTCGCCGCAGGACGCCGCCTCCCTCCCCTCGCATGGCAACAGATTAAGCACTGATGGCCGCCTTTACAATTGGTGCCAGTGCAAAAAACCATGGATGCCTTGACGGGCTTAGGAGCCGTTAAAAAATAACATGGCCATGTATATTGCCTTACGGTACGGCGCTCCTTATGCCATCCGACCGCCTAAAACGGCCAAGTTATTTTTTGCCTTTGGCTTGGCACCAAAGGATAAGGACTTAAAAAATTATCCGGAATCACAACCCCTGTCAATGAAAAGGCTGCGCCGCTCATGTCCTGATGTCGATCAGGGCATAATGATCCACCTGCCCGAGCCTTGCGGTCAGGTCATCCTTCAGCGCCTTGAGGCAGTTGGCCGGCCCGCATCGGCAGGTGATGGAAACCCTACCCCCCATCACCGCCTGGGCAGCTTCAATGAGTAGCGGCAGACGCTCACGGACATGCTCAGCCGCAGCGTCGCTGGCCAAGGTGATCACTCCGGACAGGGTCTGCCTCTGGCTGGCCAGAGAAATATGCACATCGCCAAGACGGCTCATGACCAGATAGAAAGACAGGGTAGCGCTGTCACCTATGGCATCGCCGCCCTCGCCCTGGCGATCAAAGGAAAAAAGCCATTCCCCCTTACCCGCCTGCTCGGCAAAAAAGACTGGAAAAAGCAGATAGTCGCTCCCAGAGACTGCTCCACCCCCGGACTGATTGACAGCCCCATGCGCCTCAACCAAATGTGCCACTTTTTGCGCCGTGGCCACGGGCAGGCCTTTCAGCTCGGCGGCAAGTGCCAGCGCCGATTTCCCTTCCGTCACGGGCTGACCCTGGCCGACCAGTGCCATGGTCTTGGCCAACTTGACAGGGTCGGGTTGCCCGTCCATGGCATAGGCCTCCCAGAAGGATCGTAGCGCATCACCCTGAGCCATCTCCTGGCCTGCTGCTTCACCCGTATTGACCAACCCCGGCAACACGACCCGCAAGAGGTTCAAGACCGCATGGGCCTTGCCAGCCTCAATGAGCAGGGGATTGCTCCCTCCCTGCGCCACTTGAAGCCAGAGTTCTCGCCCCACCGGCAGTACGGTGGTGGAGGCTGCCTTCAGAAGGCCAAAGTCCGTGGCCACTGTCAATGTACCCTGGGGGTCGACACTCAACACCCGCCCTTTCAGAAGTTGGCCAGCATCAAGCCCCCCGCCCGCCACGCTCTCTGCCGCCCTGCGCTCCGCACCCACCCCGGGCGCGTACTTACCTTGCAGGGGGTCAAGCGGCGCGGCGCCAATCTTCATGCCCCTGGACAGGGCAGCATCACGACCGCCTCTGTCCCCTTCTCCTGCCTGGCAATGACAAAATACCCGCCATGGGCGGTAACGATCCGGTCGACCATGGCCAGCCCTATCCCCGAGCCGTAGCTCTTGGTGGTATAGAATGGTTCACGGGCCCGGCGCAACTGCTCGTCATCGATGCCGGGGCCGGTATCCTTGACCGCGATCTTCAACCAGTCGGCCTCCCTGCTCACCCGAATCAGCAAGTGCCCGCCATCGCCCATGGCCTCCAAGGCATTCTTAATCAGATGGACTAGCACCTTCTTGATCATCACCGGATCGACCTCGATGATCAACTCGGGGTCCGGCACCACCACTTCCACCACGGTGTGGCGCTTGGCCGTTTCTCCCTGCAGCAAAAGCAAGGCGTTATGAAGCAGGGGATAAAACAGTGTTCGCTCCGGATGGACCTCGGTCTGGGTCACAAACTCGAAGAGGTCCGTCAGGGTAGTCTCTAGGCGACCGGCCTCCTTGTAAACCAAATCGGCATAATGGGCAAACTCCTGCCCCTGGGCCTTCTTGGCCATGATCCTAGCCACCCCGCCAATGGAGGTAATCGGGTTGCGGAGGGTGTGAAGCATCTGCGAGGCCATGTGGCCCAGGGCGGAAAACCGTTCCGCCTCGATGAGCATGTCCTTATTTTTATCCAGCTCGCGGTTGACCTCTTCCAACTGGACAATGGTCTTTTGCATGTTCATGTTCAGACGGGTGTGCTCGATCACCAAACTCGCCTGACTGGAGAAGAGCTCCAAGGCGCTGACATGACTCTCGCTGATCGGCTGCCGGGTCACATAGTTGTCAGCGATGATAACCCCCAGCGGCCGCTGGGGCGAGAACAACGGTACAACCACAAAATCCTCGGTTCCCAGAAAATCGACCATGTCGCGAAGATCCGTGCCATTGGCCTTCCCGCCAACCACGGTAATGGTCCGCCGCTCCAGGGCGGCGCGGATCAGGATGTGCCCAGCCTCGCTCAAGGGAATCTGCAGACCCTTGATCAGGCGGTTAAGTCCCATGTCCTCGTTGCCGACCCGGCACAGCCTGGCGTTACTGACGACTCCAAAAAAATCGAGCTGCTGCTGCTGCAGTTCTCCCCACACCCGCCACGCCTCTTCCCGGCACCCTGGCCCGATGGCAAGCCGGCCCAAAAGCATCTGGCTTTCGGCATCGACCATGGCGAGAAACGCTCGATTGAAACGCAGTCCCTCATTGGCCGTGATCCCGACCAAAATGGCCTGCAGGATCTCGTCAAGCTCCACGGAATTCAGATAGACCGAATTCATCTTGAGCGACAGTTGGTGCATCAATTGGATCCGGAAATTGGCGTTCTCCAGATCGCTCTGGTATTGGCGGTTCTGGATGATCAGCCGCCGCTTTTCCAAATTCTTGACCACCGAGCGTAAAATCTCCTCCAACCGGACGGGCTTGGCCAAAAAATCGTCCGCTCCCTGCCGGATGCAGGCCATGGCTGTCTCCAGGTCGGCGATCCCGGTGAGCATAACAACCGCCAGCAAGGGATACTTGTCCTGGACAAAGGCCAAAATCTCTTGGCCTGCCATATCCGGCAGACCAATATCCAGGACCAGCAAGGCGACAGGAATGGAGGCCAACAGGTCGAGACATGCCTGCCCGGTGGCCGCTTCCTGGACCGCCAAGCCATTCTCCTCGAAGAAGAGTCGTATCGGCTCCCGGATCATCGGATCGTCATCGACAACCAACACCACCTCACCGCCGCTCAGCAGCTCTGTGTGGTAGCCGGTGTCGGCATGTTGGAATCCGAAAAAATTGATATTCATAATAATCTGCCACGAATTGATGGGCAGGCCAGCTGGCTTGCCGCCACGCCCCCGCCTTCTTGAGAAGCCCTAACGGTATCCTCAAGCTTTAGAAACAGAATGCGCTCCCTGTCAAGCAGAAAAAAAGGGGCCATGTCTGCCTGAGTAGCAAACATGGCCCCTTGACCAAAACAAACGTTGAAGCGGCAGGACCGATTCAGGCCAGCCAGCTAACGGCAAGGCAGGCCTGAATGAAAAGCGCCTCTACATCTCAACCATCAGTTTATTGCTCTCCTCGTTCCAATCAACCACCACATACCAAAGCGCCATGGCGGCAAGGATCAGGATCAAGGTCCCGCTGTAGCCCAAAAATGTGTCGGGCATATAGACATAGGATCCCAGTTTGCCGCTGCCCTCGAAGTCATTCGCCTTGAACCAGGCGTCCACCAAGGCGTTGGTGACCCCGAAAACCGGCGCCACGATCCACAATTTTATCTGCCCTTCGCCGACCCGCCACAGGGTGCCAGTCCCGCACCCGCCGGCCAGCATGGCACCAAACCCGAAGATCAATCCGCCAACCACGCCACCCCAGCCAAAGGTGCCCCGAACATAGTTGTTCTTGGCAAGCACCGGGATGCTCTCCTGGAGGGCGCTGACGCCATCAACATTCTCCAGGACCCCTTCCATATCGATCCCTTCCGCCTGGCCCGAGACCTCCTCGACCACCGCGCTGAATGTCGAGCGGACATTGCTCAGACGCTCTGGAACCGGGTATTTCAGGACTACGGCGCCGACAGCGACAATGGCGACACTGAGGGCCACGGCCTTGGCCATGGTGCAGTCGCCGGTCATATGCGGCTCGCGGAAGCCCTGAATCATGCACCAGCGTCCCCGCTGCATGGAGTAACCCAACACGGAGGCGATCAGCATGATGCCGCCCAACGATGCCGCGTAGCTGTCTTCGCTGACGCTGTAGGTATGCGCCCCCCAGAGCAAGGCCAGAATCGCCGCCAGACCAAACAGGCCCTGCAGAGCCTTCGGCAATTCGATGGTCTTACCGCCGCCGCTGCCCCAGCTGACGTTCTCCATTTCCCAGTAGATGTACTTCAGTCCGCCAATGGCGCCGAAGACCAGGCCCAGCATCATCGCAAAGCCATGGGCTGAGAGATTGCCGATGGCATTATAGAAGCCGCCGACATTGCAGCCTCCGGCCAAACTTGCACCGATGCCCATCAAAATGCCTGCCACCACGGCCTTGACCCGCTCCCAGACCGGCGGGATGCGGATGGCGAAATCGTTGCCCAGATTGGCCGAGATGAATGCCCCGACGACAAAACCGATTCCAATCACCGAACCTGAATCAAACAGCACAGACTTCGGGGCCTCGCTGCCAAGACCAACCCCGTACAGGATCCACTCGCCCCAATTTCGCACTGCGCCGACAGCTCCCCACGGCCGCCACCAAGCCATGGCCAAGATGCTGAAAAGGCCAACGATGATGCCCACCGTGTTGGCACTCCACTCATCCTGGCACAATTTCTTGTATAACCCCTGTACCTTGCCCAAAAAGACGCTTTCCTCTGCCATGCCGTTCCCTCCCCTGTGTTAACAAAAAATGCTTACGAGCGGACCACAATCGCGTGCCGGTGGAAATACCCACAAAAGCCCTCCAGCACTACGCTGTAGCAGTTATTGCCTCTCAGAATAACCCCTTCTACCCAGCCGACAAAAATTTGTCAAGGAAGATAACACCGCGCCCTGCCAACAAAAGAACCCCATCCCGTCATTCCAATGAATTGGCATTCATTTACCGCTTGACATCAAAATTAATCGTTGGTAGACAGAATGAGTATCGCTTCATAATGAGCAATCGGCACATCATACTACACTGTCAAAGGAGACCACTATGAGCATTACTGCCCCCGCTGATGTCAAAGCAAATCTGACCCTCGACGCCAAAGGCCTGAGCTGCCCCATGCCCCTGCTCCGCACCAAGAAAGAAATCGGCAAACTGAAGTCCGGCGAGATCCTGGAAATCCTCGGCACCGATCCGGGTTCCCGTAACGACCTGCCAGGCTGGTGTGAAAAGAGCGGTCATACCTTCATTGGCGAAAGAGAAGGCGATGGCTGCATCCATTTTTTCATCAAGAAGGGTTGATTTACGCCTGACATAACCTGTATGGCGCATCCGCCACGTTTGGATGCGCCACTATTTTTTTACAAGGGAGAGAGAACATGGCAAAAAGTCTCGGAATTTTTGTTACCAACCCAACCCAGATGCGGCACGTCATGGGTGTCACCAAGGCTGCGGTGGCCAAGGGGTCAAAGGTTAAGGTATTCTTCACCTGGTGGGGCACCAAACTGACCTCCACCCCTGAATTCCCCGAGTTGTGCGCGCTCGACAACGTTGATGTCTCCATCTGCGCTGACAGCTACGCCAAGGCAGGATTCGATGTCAATGTGGTACCCAAGGGCCTTACCAAAGAAAAAATGGGCACCCAGGCTCAGCATGGCGCCATCATCGAAGAATACGACTGCTACCTGACCCTATAAGAGAGGAGAACAACAATGTCGAAGAAAGTATGCTTCATCAGCAGACATAATGATTACGTACACGACGCCATGCGTTCTTCACTGGGTCTGGCCGTTGAGAACATGTACGCCTACTGCGCGATCCTGGACGTCACCGTCCCCGCCTTTGATGACTACAACAAGGAGAACCTGGACTGGATCCGTGACATGGAAGGCGAGGTCTACAGCAACGTGGACGCCAACGTCGAGACCAACGACATGGTCAAGATCTCCATTGAGGAACTGGGCCAGAAGATGCGGGAAATGGACATTATCGTCCCTTACGGGATCGTCGGCTAACCGGCGCTAACTTGTTATAATATTGAGGAGTCCGAGATGAAAATCTTACACGTATACCGATCCGCCCCTGACGCCACGACCAAGAAACTGGTCGAGATCGTCTCAGAAGGCCGCGATACCGACACCTTTGATCTCAACGTCGCCGCTCCGGATTACGGAACGCTTGTCGATAAGATCTTCGCCGCTGACCAGACCATTTGCTGGTGGTAAGCAGCTTGCGCTAGGAGCGCATAAAAAAAGCCCCGTGGTCGTGATGCCACGGGGCTTTTTTTATGCGCTCCCGACAAGAGCCCTGTGTCCATAAAGTCGCCTAGGCCCGGATCCCCTGCGCACAAACCAACCGGTCAATAAAGGCCAAGAGCACCCCCCGCTGGGCCGGGGTTGCATAACTGGTGCAAGAGCAGTGAAGGTTGGACTCGCTGCGGACCAACAACTCAAACGACACAAAGTCATCGCCCAATTCCACGGCAAAGGCAAACGGGCCACATGATTCATGGCCAGTCTGGGCCTCCGCCAGAAACTCACTCGGGATGTCGAGCCAGTACAAGCCGTCCACCCCGCCTCCGCGGCTATTTGCGGCCAAAAACTCCTTGACCTTTGCTGCCTCATCCTTACTCAACTCATTGATCATAAGCTGCCGCATAGCCTCTTTCCCCTAACAATTCATAACGAGACACACCACATTGATAACCAGACCCACCTCGGGACCGGCCCCTTGCCGGCATCGCCTCGTGTACCCTTTTTAGCCTCATCTTGTCAACCGCCTTTCCCGGCTTACGGCATGGAAAACAGTACCCATTGCCGCATCGGCCAGCCTGATTTTCTTGCGCTCCCCCCTTGCTTACGGTACATTCCGGCCTAGAGCCTGAACCTCATCCCAAGGAGCGCACCATGACTGACAACTGCCTGTTCTGCAAAATCAGCCAAGGCCAGATCCCGGCCGCCAAGATTTACGAAGACGCCGACATCATGGCCTTTCACGACATCAGCCCCCAAGCCCCGCTGCACTTTTTGGTCATCCCAAAAAAACACCTGAGCGGCCCAGCTGCCATAAGCGAGGCAGATCAAGCCCTCATCGGCAAGGTAATGGCCATGGGCGCCACCCTAGCCAAGGAGCAAGGCCACGACGACTTCCGTTTTGTGGTCAACAACGGAGCCGGGGCCGGGCAGACCGTCTTCCACTTTCACCTGCACGTCCTGGGCGGCCGGCCCATGACCTGGCCACCAGGGTGAGCGCTCCGCCCATGGCTGCGGTCGTCTCCCTGATCGGCAAGGCAAACAGCGGCAAGACCACCTTCCTGGAAAAGCTGATACCGGCGTTGACGGCCCTCGGGATTCGGGTCGGAACCATCAAACACCACGTCCATGACTTCGATATGGACCGGCCAGGCAAGGACACTTGGCGCCATAAACGGGCCGGGGCCGCGGTGGTTGCCCTATCTTCGCCCTCGGGCCTTGGCATCATCCGTGATACCGACCATGACCTCTCCCTGGCCGAGATAACCGGCCGCTACTTCGACGAGGTGGACTTGGTGATCACCGAAGGCTACAAAACTGGCCCCGCCCCCAAGGTCGAAATCTTCCGGACGGCTGCCCACCGCACCCCCCTGGAGCGCGACCATTCCTGGATCGCCATGGTCAGCGATGCCAAACTGGACTGCGGGCTGCCGGTTTTCGCCCTCGATGACGCCCCCGGCCTAGCCCGTTTCCTGATCGCCACCCTGCTCAGCGCGACGGCGTAGCGCCATTGCCCATCCATGACGAGAAAGAGTAGCCGCAGCTGCAAACGCCCTTGAAATCCATCCGCAATCTGGGTTAAATGGATGCCGAAGTTATTTGTTGAGACTCACACCGGCAGATGAACGCCTGCCAGCCATAGCCCCAAGGACCCCCATGCTCGAACTACGATTTATCCGCGAAAACGCGACGTTGGTAAAAGAAAAGATGCTCTACCGCGGTCACGATGGCGGCAAGGTCGACCGCTTCGTAACCATTGACCAGGAACGCCGCCAGGCGCTGACCGAGGTCGAGGGGCTGCGCAACACCCGCAAGACCGTTTCCCAGCAGATCGCCGACCTGAAGAGCAAACAGCAGGATGCCGAGGCCCTGGTCCTCGAGATGCGCGCCGTTGGCGACCGAATCAAGGAGCTCGAACAACGGCTGTCCACCATCGAGTGTGATCTCAACGCCATCGTCATGGAGATCCCCAACCTCTGTCAGGACTCGGTCCCCTTTGGCAGGGACGATCATGATAACGTCGAGGTCAAACGGGTAGGGGAGCCTACGTCCTTTGCCTTCGCCCCCAAGGCCCACTGGCAGCTTGGCGAGGAGCTGGGCATCATTGACTTCGACCGGGCGGCCAAACTCTCCGGGGCCCGATTTGCCGTGCTCAAGGGGATGGCCTCCCGCCTGGAGCGGGCGCTGATCAACTTCATGCTCGACTTGCACACCCAGAAACACGGCTATCAAGAGATCCTGCCGCCATTTCTGGTCAACAGTGCCTCCATGACCGCCACCGGCCAGCTGCCCAAATTCGAGGAGGATTTGTTTCGGGCCCAGGGCTGGGATCTTTACCTGATCCCCACCGCCGAGGTGCCAGTGACCAACCTCCATCGTGATGAGACCCTGACCGAAAAGGAGCTGCCGATCAAATACGCCGCCTACACCCCCTGCTTCCGCTCCGAGGCGGGATCCTACGGCAAGGACACCCGGGGGCTCATTCGCCAACACCAATTCGACAAGGTGGAGCTGGTCAAATTCACCACCCCAGAGACCTCGGCCGCCGAGCTCGAGTCGCTGCTTGCCGATGCCGAAGAGGTCCTGCAACTCTTGAAATTGCCCTACCGAGTGGTGGCCCTGTGCAGCGGCGATCTCGGCTTCTCCTCCAGCAAGACCTACGACATCGAGGTGTGGATGCCAGCCCAGAATACCTACCGGGAGATCTCCTCCTGCAGCAACTTCGCCGACTTCCAGGCCCGGCGCGGCGGCATTCGTTATCGGCCCCAGGCCGGGGGCAAGAGCAGCTTGGTCCACACCTTGAATGGCAGCGGTCTCGCCGTGGGACGAACCTTGGCCGCCATCTTTGAAAATTATCAACAGGCAGACGGCACCATAGCGATCCCCGAGGTTTTAACGCCTTACTTCACCGACAGATTCTGTCGCTAAGCCGTCGAATTCCAACCATGACCGCGATGAATATGACAGCCCGCTTGGCCCCCGAAGAATACCGCCGGGTGTTAAGCTTTTTTGAACGGGCCGTGCAAAATGAGCCAGACCGGTGGTCGTACTGGTGTGATATTGGCTTTTGCCGGGGGAAGCTAGGACAGTGGCAGGAGGCTGTGTCCGCCTTTGAACGGGTTGCCGACAGGGCAGAGGCTGCCGGCTCGGTGCTGGGAATGCTCGGGCATGCCTATATTCAACTCGAACGTTATGACGAGGCCGAGACCGTCTTGCGGAGGGCCCACTCCCAAGCCCCAGAAAACCTGAACGTCCTGTACAAAATGGCTGTGACCTATTTCCATCGCGGGCAGATGGAGAGGGCCATCCCCCCCCTGCGCGAAATCATCTCCCGCAAACCGCACCACGTCAACGCCCATTTCAGCCTCGGCCTGATCGCCCACCAGCTTAACAACCTGGAAGCCGCCCAGCAGCAGCTGGCCATCCTCAGGGAGCTCGATCAGGCCGCTGCTAATCGCCTCGCCCAAATCATCGCCTAAAACAGACGCACCACTACGTCCTGATTAGATATCGGTAATCTGGTACTCCTTCATCTTGTACAACAAGGCCGGTATGCTGATCTCCAGCAAGGCCGAGGCGTGGGTCCGATTGCCCCCAGTCTCCTCCAGGGCCTTGATGATCAGGTGCCGCTCCATGATGGCGCGGTTATGCTTGATCGAGAAGCCCACATAGCCCCCGCGGATGCCCCCTTCCCCGTTGTTCGCGGTCAAATACAGCTCGGGCGGCAGGTTCTTCATGGTCAGGACGTTGCCCTCAGACAGGGCCATGGCCCGCTCGATGACGTTCTCCAGCTCCCGTACATTTCCCGGCCAGTTGTAGTGAATCAACTTTTCCAGACACTTCTTGTCGATATCGGTCACCGCCAACCCCAGCCGCTGATTGTACTTCTTGACAAAAAAATCTACCAGGAGGGGAATGTCCTCCCGCCGCTCCCGCAAGGGCGGCACCTCGATGGCCAGGACGTTGATCCGGTAAAACAGATCGTCCCGGAACTGCTTGTCCCGGACCTGGTCCCGCAACTTCTTGGCCGTGGCGGCGATGATCCGCACGTCGACCTTGATCGACTGGCCAACGCCCAACGGCCTGATCTCCTCCTCCTGCAGGGCGCGCAGCAGCTTGACCTGGAGCGGAAGGGGCATATCGCCAATTTCGTCGAGGAACAGGGTGCCGCCATCGGCCTCCTCGAACAGACCCTTCTTGGTGCGGTGGGCATCGGTAAACGCCCCCTTGACGTAGCCGAACAGCTCGCTTTCCAGCAGGTTTTCCGGGATCCCGCCGCAGTTGATGTCCACCAGCGGCATACTCTTCCGGGCGCTGTTGTAGTGAATGGCCCGGGCGATCAGCTCCTTGCCCGTGCCGCTCTCGCCGGTGATCAATACCGTGGTCTTGTAGTCGGCAATCTTGGTGATGGTCTCGAAGATGGCCTGCATCGCCCGGCTGCGCGCCACGATATTGGCGAAGACGTAGCGCTCCTCCACCTCCCGCTGCAAACGGATATTTTCCTTCTGTAACCGGCACTTCTCTTCCGCCTGCCGCAAGGTGAGGAGGATCTCCTGATCGGACTGAAATGGCTTGGCAATGAAGTCACTGGCCCCAAGCTTAAACGCCTGGCTCACCGACTCCAGCTCGGTCTTACCCGAAATGACTGTCCGAATGGCGTCATTCTCCATGTCCTGCAGGGCCTTGAGCAGGGCCAGCCCGTCCATGACCGGCATCCCAAGATCGGTGACGATATGATCGAAAAAGCCGCTGCCGATCTTATCCAGGGCCTCTTGGCCATTGACGGCGGTCTCCACATGGTAGCCATTCTTTCTCAGCACCGCGCTCAACACCTCACGGATGGTCTCCTCATCGTCCACCAGCAATACTCGTCGTGTCATTTCACTCATACCGGTCATCTTTTCCTGGGCAGGAGTCATCACGGTTGTCCTCCGGCTCACTGTAAATAATACTGTTCGGCCAACCGCCAGATATCGCGGCTGAAAAAGAGATAGCCGTAGCTGGCCACGGCCAGGAACGGCCCGTAGGGGATCACCGTCTGCCCCCCCTTCTTCTGCTGCATCATCGCCCCGATGCCCACCACGGAACCAAGGAGGGCACTGGCAAAAATGACAAAGGGCAAGGCCTGCCATCCCTGAAAGGCGCCGATCATGGCCAGGAGCTTGATGTCACCCCCTCCCATCCCAGCCCTGCCAGCAAGAAAATAGTAGCCGGCGGCAATGGCGTAAAAAATGCCTCCGCCCAAGAGCAGCCCCAGGGCCGAGGCCTGCCAGGTGTGGCCCGGCACCAGAAACGAGGCGGCAAATCCCGCGACAATCCCCGGAAGGCTGATCACATCAGGGATGATGCCGTGCTGGAGATCGATGAAGATGATGGCCAGCAGGGCCGCGCAAAACACGAAATAGACCACAAAGGAGAGGCTGATTCCAAATCGATGGCCAAGACCATAGGACAAGAGGGCCATACTTAACTCAACGAACGGGTACTGCCAGGAAATCGGCTGCTGGCAGTGCCGGCAACGGCCCCTGAGCAGGGCAAAGCTGAGCAGGGGAATATTGTCGTACCAACGGATAAGCGCCTGGCACCGTGGACAGTGCGATGGCGGCAGGACGATCGATTCATCCTCCTCAGGGAGGCGCAGGATGACCACATTCAAAAAAGAGCCCACCAAGGCCCCAAGTACCGTCACAAAAAACAAATTCACCGCTTTTTTCCCCTTGGATTTTGACGTTGTGCTATCCGCCAGAGCTTGTTAATAATGCGCCTAGCCGCTTAGGCTGTGGGCAGCAGGCGCGCATGGGCCCGCGAGGCAGCAAAGACGCCCCGTCATGACCCAGACCGCCCCCCATGCCTGCGCTGGGCCGAAAGCAACAGGATCGCAGCACCCTCAGTCTACCGGCCCGCCTTACATATGTTATCCCCAATACTACACACGAATGACGGAATACACCATCAGAAACTCGCCAGGACAGCACCCATGACCCTTGCCCTTGAGGAGGCCATCCTGCGACTCAAGGCCGAGATCATCGCGCAAGACTGGAGGCTCAGTCCCAGCCGGGCGGAGCAGCTTGAGGCTGCTTTCGCCAGCTTGCGCCAGCACTTCGCCGCTCGCAAGCCAATCCACGCCATGCTGGTCATGGCGGCCAACGTCCTCGCCTATATTAAAAATCGCGGCGCTTCGCCACCAGAGACCATCGACTTTCTAAAAGAGGCCATGGCCCATGTCGTCAACCTCCATGAGGATCTTTCAGACGACCCGGAAGGCGAAGAAACGCTCTTCCGCGGCCTCTATAGCCGTTTCTCTACCCTGAAGTCAAAGATTCAGCACAGGTCGGGAAGCAACCCGCAAGCGGTAGCGCCCCCTACTCCACCGTCGGCTGTCCTTGAAGAGCCAGCCGGATCAGCAAACCAGGACCTCGCCCCGGCCCGCAGCGAACCGGACGCCATCGCCCGCCACAGCCAGGACTTCCTCTCCACCCTGAACAACGCTGGCCCCATCGGAGCCCGGATCGCCCCCCTGTTTGCCGCCTGGCTTGACTCGCCCGCCGTTTCCGCCCTGCTGCGTGGCACCCAGGAACCCTCGCCGCTTGCCGAAGAATCGCCTTGCCCCCCGCCGGGGAACGCCATATCCGCCTGCCAACCAACCCCAGTCACAGCACTGGCCATCGGCGGCATTACGGTGGCCATCCCCACCAACGCCATCGCCATGGTGCGCCCCTTAGCCCCGAGCGTCGCCGGGATCTATCTCCAAAACGCCTCGGTGCCGTTGAAAGACTTTGCCAAATTCTTGCAAAGGTTGGCCCAACAATTTCGCGGCAGCCTTGCCCAGGTCGACGAACGCACCCTCTTGGGGCTTAGCCTGCCAGTCATGATCCCCCAAGGCCATGACCTTCCGGAGACACCTCCTCCCTCCTCGAATTTACTGATCATTCTCTCCAGCGGCAACCGGCATGGCGCCATCCTCTGTGAGGCCGCCGCTAATGCGGAACAGACCATGGTCCAGTTCGCCAAACAGCACAACGGCGATATTGCCGGAACCGCCTCCCTGGATGACGGCGACACAATCCCTCTACTTGACCCCTTTGCCATATTGCAACGCGAAGGCATCTTGCTAATCCGGGAATAACACCCTACAATAGTGCATCGACAAGGAGATGGTGATGACACAAGAACGAAGAAAAAACACCAGAGTGCCATTCCAAACGACCGCAAACATTGCTTTTGCCTCGGCACGGTACAATCAGTGCGCAACCGAAAACTTGAGCGTCAAGGGCGTTTCCGTCCTGGGGGTCACCGGCCACGCCATCGGCGAGTCGTGCGACCTGTCGCTGGACTTGAGCGGCAGCTCGAGTCAGCTTCGCCTGTCAATGAAGGGAACCATTGTCCGGGTAGATGCCGATAGGATTGGGGTTCACTTCACCGAAATCGACCTGGACAGTTTTTATCACCTAAAAAATATCATCTACTATAACTCCAGCGACCCCGATGCCATCGAGCAGGAACTGATACGTTGATCTTTTTTGCTGAAAAGCGACCGCCATGGGGCTACCGTTGGCCACCTCACCTTTCTGCCATTCCACCTCAAGGCCGCCCCTAATCAGGCGGATGCAGCGGCCTTTGCGGCAGGCGGCAACGCTTGCCACTCGTACGCTGCTCCCCCCTGCCAGACAGCTGACCTCACTCCTGTTGGCCGGTCTCACCCTGATCATGCTCCAGGTAAGTCCGGCCAACGGGGCTGCCCATTCCACAGTCGCCGCCGGCGGAGCGCACTCCTTGGCTCTGGCGGAAGACGGTTCGGTCTGGGCCTGGGGCTTCAACGACCAGGGGCAACTGGGTGATGGCAGCCTGCAGTTCTCCACTGCCCCGATTCTGGTGCATGGCCTCCCGGCAATCAAAGCCATAAGCGCGGGCTACACCAGCTCTATCGCCCTTGCCCAAGACGGCTCGGTCTGGACCTGGGGGTCAAATGACTCTGGCGAGCTGGGCGACGGCACCACCAATGCCCGCCACCGGCCCGCTAAAATCCAGGGCCTTGACCAAGTCACCGCTATTGCCATGAGCGCGGGCACGGGGATGGCGGTCAAGGCCGACGGTACCCTATGGCTTTGGGGCCAGTCCAGCGGCACCGCGACCAGCGCCACCCATGGCACCCTCCTCGCCCCGGTGCCGGTGCCAAGTCTCTCGGGGGTGGCCGGCGTTGGTATCGGCCAGACCTCCCTGTTCGCCTACACCTATGACTGCGCGCTCTGGGCCTGGGGAAAGAACGCCTTTGGCCAGCTGGGCGATGGAACCACCTCAGCCCAGCCTGCCCCTAGCCGAACCAATATCCAAGCCTGCCTCTCAGGCGTGGCGGCAAACAACCACACCCTTGCCTTGAGCGCGACTGGCGACCTGTGGGCCTGGGGGTACAATCACGACGGGCAACTGGGCAACGGGACATCGCGCAACACCTCCTCCCCAGCCCTCCTGCCGCTTCCGAAAAATGTTGCCGCCATTGCCTGCGACCACCACTCTCTCGCCCTCAGGGGGGACGGCTCTCTGTGGGCCTGGGGCCAGAATGACTATGGCCAGCTGGGTGACGGCACCGTGGCCAGCCGCACCGAGCCTCTCCCCATTAAGGGACTAAGTGCTGTCACAAGCATTGCGGCGGGGGCCATGTTCTCCCTGGCGGCCAAGGCGGACGGCTCGGTCTGGGCGTGGGGGATCAACACCTATGGGCAGCTGGGCGACGGCTCGACCGACACCCACACTTCCCCGGTGCAGGTCACTGGCTTTGAGGGCCTCGGCTTTCTGAACCTCAAGCATCCTGCTGGCGGTGACGTCAGCAAAACGGCCCAGGAAATCCCGCCACTCTCCTTCTCTGCCACCCCGACCACCGGTCCTGCGCCTCTTTCCGTCTCCTTCCTGGTGGCCGACGATGGCGCGCCGCCCCCTGTCGCCCTGCACTGGGACTTCGGGGATGGTGAAGTGGCGAACTCTCCGGCCCCGCAACACATCTACGTATCGCCGGGCAACTACATTGTCACCCTGACCGTCAACTATCGGCAGGAGATCTTTCGTGAATCCATGAAACAAATTGTGGTCACGCCGGGCAAGTAGCGGCTGTCCCTCCCTGCCCGCCAAGCCCCAGCCAACTCTTTGTTGCCAAATTTCGGCAAATTGAGTTTAGTGCACGAAACTTGGCCGCCCGATATAGTGCGAGCGACGATCCATGCTTAGGAGCCGTAAAGAATAACATGGGCATTTCTATTGCCTTACGGTACGGCCCCTTATGCCATCCAAGGTATTTTTTGACAATGGCTTACCTTTTCCTCCGCTCTTCTCACGGATCAAATCATGCGCAATAGACTCTTTGTCCGCTTCGTCCGCTGGGTCGGCTACGACCTTGGCATCTCTCCCAATCAGATCACCCTGGGCCGGCTGCTGTTTTTTGTACCAGGCTGGCTGGCCTGGGTCTACCGCCTGGAGTTGTCTGCCGCCAGCGGATTCCCCTGGCAGCTTTTCGGGGCTCTGGCTATTGCCGTGGTCACCACAGTCATCGCCTTCGATATCGTGGACGGCGCCTTGGCCCGGGAGACTGGACAAGTCAGCGACGAGGGCAAGATCCTCGACCCCATTGTCGACAAACTCATCACCTACAGCACCCTTGGCCTGTTCTGGTCGGCGATCACCCATGCCGGCCTGGTCACCCTGTTCCTTCTCGACCTTGTCTCCACCTTTCTGCGCGGGGTCCAGGTGGAGGGGGCCAATCTGTTTGGCAAGAGTAAGGCCTTTGCCCAAAACATCTCCAAGCTGTTCTTCGCCCTGGCCATCCTCTGCGCCTTCCCCTGGCTCAACCTCCTGGGCAATGCCTTGATCTGGCTGGCGATGATCCTGGCCACCATCTCAGTGGGGGTCAGGGTCCTGCCGCCCAAGGTACTGAACTCGATACAGGTGGCCATCCCCCAGATTCTGACCCTCAGCAACCTGGGCAGCGGACTCCTGGCCATCTGGTACGCCACCCAAGGGCACCTCGGGATCGCGGTGGCCTGCAATTTCGCCGCCATGCTCTTTGATCTCAGCGATGGCGCAGTAGCCCGCCGGCTTGGGGTCTCCAGCTCCTTCGGCAAGCAGTTCGACACCGTCGCCGACATGGTCAGTTTTGGTATCGCCCCAGCCATCATGGTCAACGCCAAGGCCGGTTGGACACCGATTTCCATGACCCTGGGGGCCTGCTATGTGGTTGCGACCCTGATCCGCCTCTGGGATTACGGACGCTCCAAAGATCGGACGCCACCCGGATTTTTCCGCGGCCTGCCGAGCCCGGCCGGGGCCTGGCTGGTGATCAGCTCAATCCTCTTCCCCACCCTCGCGTTGAGTTTGGCGATTCTGGTCCTCGCCGCCGTGCTGATGTGCTCTTTTCCCATCAACTGGATTCACTTTAACCGGATCATCACCTCCGGGCACCCCGCCGAAATTATTGCCTCGCTGTCCATGGGCCTTGTCCTCGTGCTTCTCGCCCAGACCCCGGCCACCTTCTTTGCCGGGCCGATCATCATCTACGCCTTCTCCCCATTATGGCGGAAACCGGCCCGCCCCTAGCCCAGCAGACAAGCCATCTCCCCACTGCTGCCACGGTTAAAGCTGTGGGGCCACAACTTGACAGTTATGCCGACGTGAAGGAGGTAGAACGGTATGAATAAGTCAGTCTGGAGCATGTGCGGGATGTGCACCGTCCGCTGCCCGATCCGGGTGGAGGTGGACGGCAACCAGGTGACGTGGATCGAGGGCAATCCCCATCTGCTGAACGGCGCCCTCTGCGCCAAGGGGGCGGCGGGCATGGCCTTGGTCAGCGACCAGGAACGGCCGCGGCAGCCTCTGATCCGCCGGGGAGGCCGCGGCGCCGGACGCTGGGATGAGGTTAGCTGGGACACCGCCTATGACTATGTGGCGAAAAAGCTTGACTCGATCATCAGACGCTACGGGCCGGAAAGCATCATGATGAGCTGCCGGGGCGGCCCCTTTGTTGATCTGTTCAAGGCCTTCATCCACGGCCTGGGCTCGCCCAACTTCACCGACCACGACAGCACCTGCGGCCGCAATGTCCATCACGCCAGCCTGTCGCTCTACGGCCTGGGCCGCAAGGACTTGATCTACGACATCAAAAACGCCAAGCACCTGGTGCTGTTCGGCCGTAATCTCCTCGCCTCGCTCAGGGTGGCGGAAGTCAATCAGGTGCTCGACATGCTGGACGCCGGCGGCAGGATGACCTACATCGATGTCCGGCAGACCATGACCGGGATCAAGGCCACCCGCTTCTTCCAAGTCCGCCCCGGCACCGACTACGCCTTCGCCCTGGGCCTCCTCCATCAGCTGATCAAGGATGGCGCCTATGACCAGGACTTTATTGAGCGTTATGTCTCGGATTTCGCTGCCCTTGCAACCTTCATAGCCCCCTACACCCTGGACTGGGCCGCCAAGGAGTGCGGGGTGCGGCCGGAACGGATGAAGGAGTTCGTCGATGAGTTGAAGGAGGATCGGCCCAAGGCCATCTTCCATCCGGGATGGATGCTGTCCCGCTACAGCGACTCCTTCTACGCCAGCCGGGCCATCCACCTCTTGAACATCCTGATGGGCAATGTCGAGATCTCTGGCGGACAGATCATCGCCAAGGGGCCGGGCGATCATGGACTAAAAGGCCTGCGAAGCCTCGATGCCGAGATCCGCAAACCGGCTCAGAAAAGGGCCGACGGAGTGGGCTGGCAATATACCCATTTTGATAAAGGGTCAGGGCTCTTCCATCTCTTCTATGGGGCCATGCGCACCGAGGCGCCGTACCCGATCAAGGGGGTGATCTGCTACCGCCACGACCCGTTTACCTGCTTCCCCGACCCCGCCGCCCAAAAAGAGGCCCTGGACAAGGCCGAGCTCCTGGTCTCCATCGACACCCACTACAGCGAATTCGGCTGGTACAGCGACGTCATCCTACCGGAGTCCACCTACCTGGAACGCGACACCCCCATCGCCACCCAGAAAGGCGTAAAACCACGGTACATCGTCCGGAAGAAGGCGGTGGAGCCATCGCTCGACACCAGGCCCTCCTGGGAGATCATGCAGCAGCTCGCCGACCGCCTCGGCTTCGGCCAGTACTTCCCTTACAAGACCATCGAAGAGCTCTGGGCCTGGCAACTCAGACCCACCGGCTTTACCATCAAGGATTTCGAGGCCAAGGGCTTTGTTGGACTGACCAAAGAGCCGCTGATGCATGACCGCGACGCCCTGGCCGGTAAATTCAAGACCCCCTCCGGCAAGATCGAGGTAGTCAGCCAGGTCTTGACTCAAGCGGGGCTGCCGTCGCTCAAACCCTATGCCAGCCCCGTCAAACCGCCCAAGGGCCAATTCCGGCTGCTGTTCGGTCGCTCGCCGGTCCACAGCCACAGCCATACCATCAACAACCCGTTGCTCAACGAGCTGATGCCCGAGAACACCCTGTGGATCAACAAGCAGGCGGCCTCCCGGATGGGGATCAGCGATGGCGACTGGCTGGATGTGGAGTCGGTGGGGGTGATCGGCACCATCCGCGCCCATGTCACCGAGTTCATCCACCCGGAGGCGGTCTATACCGTCCACGGCTTTGGGCGGCAGGTGCCCCTGCAGACCAGGGCCTACCATGCCGGGATGAGCGACCAGAAACTGATGAAGGGCATGCTGGAGGTGATGGACGAGGCGGGCGGCGGGCTTTGCCTGTGCGAGACCTTCGTCTTTGTACGGCGAAGCACCAAGAACCCCAGGCGGAGGATTGAGTTATGAACCACTACATGCTCTACTTGAACTCCAAGCGATGCATCGGCTGCCACGGTTGCGAGCTGCACTGCAAGACCAACAAGGGCCTGCCCGTGGGACCGATTCTCTGCGAAATCAGCCACCAGGAATTGAAGGCCGTGCGCGGCGTGCCCAAAACCGAGTTCCGTTTCCGCTCCTGCTTCCACTGCGAAGACCCTTATTGCGTGCCGGTCTGTCCCACAGACGCCATGCACAAACGGGCGGACGACGGCATCGTCTTTATCGACCAGGAGGCCTGCATCGGCTGCATGGCCTGCGCGGGGGCCTGTCCCTGGCAGGTCCCGCAACTGAACCCGGACTCGGGCAAGGCGGTGAAATGCGATTATTGCCTGGAGCGGGTGGACCAAGGGTTGAAACCCGCCTGCGTCAGCCGCTGCACCACCCATGCATTGAAGTTCGTGCGGCTACTGGAGATCTAGCACTGCCAACAAACAGAGCCGCACACTCCGCCTTTGCCTCGCCTCATCGTCCCGCCGCACGGGCGACACACCCCTGTCCCTTGACTTTTGCACCTGATTGCGATACAGTCGACCGTTTTAAATTTTCTTTTTATTGACCTGTTATTTCTCCATTGAGGCACCACGTGAACGTCACGGCCCTAAAAGGATTCAAAGATATTCTTCCCGAAGAAGCCCTGGTCTGGCAGCGGATTGAGACCACGGCCAGAGACATCTTCCGCCGTTTTGGTTTCCGCGAGATCAAGGTGCCGATCCTCGAGAAAACCGCGCTTTTTGCCCGCTCCATAGGCGAGACCACCGATATTGTCGAAAAGGAGATGTACACCTTCACCGACCGCAATGGCGACTCCATCACCATGCGGCCGGAAGGCACCGCCTCAGTCCTCCGCTCCTTCATCGAACATTCCCTGCACAATCAGCACGCGGTGCAGAAGCTGTTCACCATCGGCCCCATGTTCCGCCACGAACGACCCCAAAAGGGCCGACTCCGCCAATTCCACCAGATGAGCGTCGAAGCGCTGGGGGCCAACCAGCCAGAGCTTGACGCCGAGATCATGGCCATGGCCTCCATGATCCTGAGCGAATTGGGGCTTAACGTCAGCCTGGAGATCAACTCTCTGGGCTGCCCCCAATGCCGCCCCGCTTTCAACCAGGCCCTCCTCGGCTTCTTGGCCAACAAACAGCACGTCCTCTGCGAGGACTGCCAGCGGCGGCGAGAAAAGAACCCTCTGCGAGTCCTCGACTGCAAGAGCAGCACCTGCCAGGAACACTATAAAAACGCGCCATCTATCCTCGATCACCTCTGCCTTGACTGCACCAGCCACTTTCAGGCCGTGCAGCAGGGCCTCACCGCCATGGCGATTCCCCATGCCATCAACTCCCGCATGGTCCGCGGCCTGGACTACTACACCCGCACCACCTTCGAGTTGATCACCAACACCCTGGGTGCCCAAAGCGCCGTCGGGGCGGGCGGCCGTTACGATGGCCTGATCAAGCAACTGGGTGGCCCCGACCTGCCTGGCATCGGTTTCGCCATGGGCATGGAACGCCTGGTGCTCATGCTCCAGCAGCAGGAAGAACACCTTGCACAACCGGCAGGGGACCTCTTCATCGCCGCTCTGGGTGACAGGGCAAAAACTTCAGGCTTCGCCATGGCCCACGGCCTCCGCCGCCACGGAGTCCAGGTGCTGATGGATTACGCCGGGGCCAGCCTGAAGAGTCAAATGAAACAGGCTGGCAAACATAATTGCCGCTACGCCCTGATCATCGGCGACGACGAGATGGACAAAGGCGAGGCCACCTTGCGCGATATGCTCACCAAGGATCAGTCTACCATACCCTTGCCCGTCCCCGCGACGTCCGAGTGGTGCGCGATGCTGGCCCAACAGATTCATCCGGCCTGACCCGGCCTCTACTACCAAAAAAGGAGCACCCCGATGGAATCCATGGGTGGACTGAAACGGACTCACCACTGCAACGCCTTGAACCTCAGCCATGCCGGCCAGGAAGTGACCCTAATGGGTTGGGTCATGCGCCGCCGGGACCATGGCGGCGTTATCTTCATCGACCTGCGCGACCGCTGGGGGCTGACCCAGGTGGTCTTCAACCCGGAGTACAACCAAGAGGTCCACGCCAAGGCCCATGACGTCCGGAGCGAGTGGGTGCTGGCGGTCCGCGGCAAGGTGGTCAACCGGCCCGAGGGCATGACCAACGAGAGCCTGGCCACCGGCGGCGTCGAGGTGATGGTCAACGAGCTGCGCATCCTGAACACCTCGCCCACCCCGCCATTTCCCTTAGACGAGGAGAGCGAGGTCTC
>Ga0233425_10003708_pt1 | contig 27125 bp, 19 predicted proteins | sample Watercolumn_Towu_2_FD_181712 | JGI IMG/M metagenome (GOLD analysis project Ga0233425, IMG submission 181712) | Freshwater microbial communities from Lake Towuti, South Sulawesi, Indonesia - Watercolumn_Towuti2014_140_MG | ecosystem: Environmental > Aquatic > Freshwater > Lake | place...
GTACGCATATCTTTTTTTTGTTTTCTAATGCGTAGCAAATTATTGAACTCGTTGATACCTCATTGCCCTTTGAAACATACAACATCAAAATGTTCGAATCTTTAAAACATTTCAATGTCTCCAGCTTTTTAAAGATCTCCGCGCTATATTCACACACTTCCTTCGCGGACAACGCGTCTCTTTTTTTAAGAATACTATTTCTTATCTCTGTTTTGTTCATTACGCAGGTATTCCAGCCATTCCTTCATTATTTTTTCATAGCCAAGATTGGTCGGGAAATAATATTTGTTCTTTGCCGGCATATATTCCTGCTCGATATAGTGCATTTCGCCGTTGTGGCTGTATTTGTAATCTATGCCGTGTCCTAATTTCTCAGCTCCCTTATAATTCGTGTCACGCAGGTGCCGTGGAACCTCCATAGTGCGCCCGCTTGCAATATCTTCCGTAGCTTTTTCAATGCCCATGTATGACGCGTTACTTTTGGGAGCGCTTGCTACGTAAACAGTTGCCTGCGCGAGGGGTATACGCGCCTCCGGCATTCCGATAAATTCAACCGCATGCAATGCGGACGTGGCGACTTGAAGAGCTCGCGGATCCGCGTTTCCTACATCTTCGCTAGAGCAAATTACTAGGCGTCTTGCTATAAACGCGGGGTCTTCTCCAGCGTATAACATCTTAGCGAGCCAATACAGCGCCGCGTCTGGGTCGCTGCCGCGCATGCTTTTTATGTAGGCGGAAATAGTATCATAGTGGCCGTCCTCATCATGGTCGTAAACAATCGCTTTTTTTTGCATACTCTCCCCGGCTACCTCCAGAGTGATGAGGACTTTATTTTTGTCATTCGGCTTTGTGGTAAGTACAGCTATTTCCAATGCGTTCAATGCCTTTCTGGCGTCCCCGTCGGATGTTTTTGCCCAGAAATTCAACGCGTCTTTTTCAACTGCAATTAGCATGTCTCCAAATCCATTTTCTTTATCGGATAGAGCGCGTTCAATAATTTGCTTTATATCTTCCTCCGTCAAAGGATTAAGCTGAAAAATATGAGACCTACTCACCAGGGGCGCGATTACAGAGAAGAAAGGATTGTGCGTTGTGGCGCCGATAAATTCTATAACCCCATTTTCTATATGTGGGAGTAGGGCATCTTGTTGGGATTTATTAAACCTATGAATCTCGTCAATAAAAAGTAGTGTCTTTTGGCCGGTAGTAAGGGCCCTGTTTTTTGCTTCAGAGATCGCTCTCCTAATATCCGCGACGTTGGACTCAACCGCGCTGATGGAATCAAAATGGCTATTAGTGCTTTTGGCGATAATGTGTGCCAAGGTGGTTTTCCCTGTGCCCGGGGGGCCGAACAAGATAATGCTTGTTACGCGATTCCCTTCGATAAGCCTGTTTAGGAGTTTATCCTTAGCGATAATATGCGACTGCCCGACAAATTCATAAAGCGAACGCGGGCGCATTCTTGCCGCAAGAGGTAAATCTTTGTTAGTGTGAACTTCTTCAAATAAATCGTTCATTTGTTATTCTAGGAGGGGGAGTGGTGTAGGCCTAAAACAAAACTGCCCTGATATTGTCGTAGGCAACATTGTTCATAGAACCCTTTTTCAAGGTGGGTGCTCTATTACCGATCCCAAGGGACAAGCAAATCGAGCTCCCTTCTATCATAGTGTTGGCTCAGAACACTAGTTGCCTTACGTAACAAAACAGGGCAGTAAAATTAAACGCGCGCGAAAAGCTCCGTTTGAGCTGTCGCGGTATCTGTCGGCTTATCTTTCTCAAGAACTTCCAATATTTTGTCGATTTTTCTGATTGAATGAGAAATTGAATCAATGGTCTCGGATATGCTGTCTTTGTACTCCTTTTTCAATTTGAATAATTGATCGGCAATATTGAGGCATGTGAGCACACCTAGCTGTCCCGATGAATAAACAGTACACTTTTCTCTACACACCATCATTTGATTATCTACATATCCTGCCAATTGTTTAAGCACAGATTCGTCGTCTCCCGTGAGACGAAATTCGTTTCCTAAGATTTCTACTGTTGTTGCCCTGATTGTTTTAAGTTCTGGCATACACTACTCCCCCACAATTGTTTTAGTGGGCTTTTAACTTCTTATTTCTCCACCTGTTTCTTCTAATATCTTCTTACTTATACTGCTATGTAGATTGTCAACCTCCTCATCGGTTAAAGTTCTATCATTATGCCTATAAGTAATAGAATACGCTATACTCTTTTTGCCTTCGGGTACCGGCGGCCTGTCGTAAATATCGAACACCTCGATCTCCTCAACCAGACTAGCGCCCATCCCTAAGACCAAGTTGATTATATCACGACTTTCAGTATTTTTGTCAAGCACAATTGATATATCACGCCTAACGGCCGGGAACTTAGGTAACTGGCGGAATTTTGGTCGCAAGGATACTAGTCCTATAAGTGATGAAATATTCAATTCCGCGCAATAAATTTCTCGCGACGGGTCTTTTATCCCAAGTGACTTAACGATCTGAGGATGCAGAGCGCCGAAAAAGCCGATCTGTTTTTCGCCAATCAGGATAGCGCAAAATTTGCCCGGATGAAAAGACGGTAACTGAGTCTTTTTGAAAGTGAATTCCTGTATTTTTAACTTTCCCAGAAGATCCTCCAGAATACCTTCAATATAGTAAAAATCTTTTTTATGCCCGGTTTTTCTCCAATTCTCTTGTTCCTTACCGGTAGAAATGCCGATAGATAGAAAGTATTCTTCTTTCGGCATGGTTCCGATTGTATTGGGGAAGAAGCATTTGCCTGTTTCAAAAATTTCAACGTGTTCGTTGCCCATGTTTAGATTGTGCAGAATGTTATTTACTATTCCGGGAATTAACGTCGTGCGCATAACGCACATATTTTGATCAATTGGATTCGCGAGCCTAATGGGGGACGCGATATCTGATAATTTCAGCAATTCCAAGTCTTTTGGGTTAATAAAACTATAGTTTATTACCTCGTTCAGTCCTAACCCGGAGAGCGCCGTAATGGATTTTTTTATTAATTCGTTTGTTGTTTGTTTTGCCGGTGGTTTTATTAATGCCTCTGGCAGGGCGGGTTCTATTTTGGTATATCCGTAAATACGTACAATTTCTTCGACCAAATCAATATTTTTCTGAACGTCCGGCCGGCTGGAAGGAGGAATGACTGACATCTCGTTTTTGCCGTCAATGATGTTGCATCCTAGTTTTCGCAATATAGAGGCAATTTCTTCTTCCGGAATATCAAGTCCTATTATTCGCCTACAATAATCGGCGGTCAATTGAATCGTAGGTGGTTTCGGCGGATTTACTTTGCAATCAATAATGCCTTTTGAAACAATGCCGCCGGCTGAGGCTACAATAAGCTGTGCCGCTCTGTCCGATGCTACTGCTTGAATTTCAGGATCTATCGTGCGTTCAAATCTATAGCTTGATTCCGATGAAAGCCCCAGTTTTTTAGAAGTTCTTCTAATGCTTTGCGGATTAAAAAACGCGCTCTCAAGCAGAATGTCTTTTGTGTTGTCATTTACTTCGGTCTCTTTTCCTCCCATTACTCCGGCAATAGCTATAGGTTTGCTATCGTCGGCAATAATGAGCATGTCTTCGTTTAGCTCCCTTGTTTCGTTATCAATGCTCGTTATTTTTTCGCCTTTTCTCGCGGCGCGAACAAATATTTTTTTGTTTCCGATTGTGTTGTAGTCAAACGCGTGGAGCGGTTGCCCAAATTCCAAAAGTACATAATTTGTGCAATCCACAATATTGTTTACCGTTCTATTGCCAAGGATATTCAGCCGGTAGCGTATCCAGAAAGGGGCGGGCTTTACTTTTACATTTTTAATAATGCGTGCCGTGTAACGAGGACATAAAAGCGGCGAGTCTATCGTGATGTTGATTGATTTATCCGTGGCATCCTCACTTTCAGTGAAGTTCACTTTTGGCATAACAACCGGATTTCCTGTTATGACGCTTACTTCGCGCGCTAGCCCGAGAATGCTTAGGGCGTCGGGCCTATTTGGGGTGACATTTATATCTAGGACAATGTCATTTAAATCTAATGCCTCTTCTATAGGAGTGCTTAGTTTCAGATTTTTATTATTGGTATTTTCATTCGAGAGAATCAATATTCCGCCCGTGCCCTCACCGAGGCCCAATTCTTTTTCCGAGCATAACATTCCGAAAGAATCCACACCGCGAAGGGCGCGCTGGGTGATTTGCATTCCATCCGCCATAACAGCGCCGATAACTGCGGTGGGGACAAAATCTCCGACGGAAATATTGTTCGCCCCGCAGATAATTTGAAGCGGCTCCGGCCCGCCTACGGTAACCTTAGTGACCTGAAGCTTCTGCGCGTTAGGGTGAGGGGATATCTCAAGGATTTTCCCCACGACAACATTGGAGAAAAAAGTCTTTACCGGTGCTATAAGCTCAACCTGTAATCCTGTCATGGTGAGCCTATCTGCCAGCTCCTCCGGAGATAAGTTAAAGTTAACGAATTCTTTAAGCCAATTGTATGTAATTTTCATAAAGTGTAGAATTTCTAAAAGTCACCTACCGGAACATTATACTCAAAAGTCCGCGATGTTCAATCGAAAAATAGTGATATTTTTTAAAAAAAGTAATAGAATACACAACATGAACAAACAAAGATTGGTCAACACACTGATGGATATTTTAAAAATTGATAGCCCGGCGAAAAGCGAGCGAGTGGTGGCGGACTATCTCATAGAATATTTTCGGACAATAGGGATTCAATTAGTCGAAGACGCGGCGGGTGAGAAAATCGGTGGTAATTCGGGGAACTTATACGCATTTATACCGGGTGATAGCGCTGTTGAGCCGGTTGTTTTCCTTGCTCATATGGACACGGTTGCTCCCACGTTTGGACTTCATCCGAAATTAGATGAATCTTTTATTCGTAGCGACGGGAATACTGTCCTTGGCGGTGATGATAAGGCCGGAGTTGCGGTATTATGCGAGATGGCGCGCATAATATCGGAGGCGACAATGCGGCATCGTCCCGTAGAAATAATTTTTACTATAGCCGAAGAAATAGGTCTTTACGGCATAAAACATTTTGATCATTCTAAAATAAAAAGTAAATTCGCTTATGTATTGGACACATTCGGCCCTGCCGGTAATATAATTACAAAGTCACCCAGCCTTGAAAGGATTAGTATTTCAATATTGGGCAAGGCGGCGCACGCGGGGTCTAAACCCGAACACGGTATAAATGCGATAGCGATTGCCGCGGACGCGATTAGTAAAATAAAACAAGGGAGAATTGACGAGGAGACCACTCTAAATTTGGGGACAATTAAAGGCGGTGAGGCGACGAATATTGTTCCTCATAGAGTAGAGATTGCCGGGGAATGCCGGAGCTTTAATAAGGAAAAGCTTGATGAGCAAATAAAAATAGTCGAACATGATTTTTTGGAATCAGCGAAAAAATTCGGGGGTGAAATAGAATTTAGCCACAGGTTGAGTTTTACGACATTCAATATAAACGAAGAATCGCAGGCGGTTCAAATAGCTGTTAATGCCGCCAGAAGAGTCGGATTAAAACATAACATCACAAAGACAGGAGGTGGAAGTGATGCGAATGTTTTAAATCTGAACGGTATTCAAAGTGTGGTCCTTGCGACCGGATATTATAATGAGCATACAAATCAGGAGTATATATCATTGGATGATTTGTATAAGTGTTTAGAATTTGTACTAGGTCTTGCGACCTAGCCTCCAGCGGTACCTGTATGAATAAAATAAAGAAGTGGTTTCTCTACTCGCTGGATTTGGGCATAATCATATCTTTTTTTTCCATTTTATTAATACTTCTTTCCGGCGGTATAAAAATAAAATCTATCGGGTTTGCTGTCGATGGATTTAGTAGGCCGTGTATTTTATTCGGAATTTTTTTGCTGATAAGGAAGGTCTTTTATGGTCGAGCATATGACAGTAGTGGCCTCATCGGTAAATTAATTTTATTCGTCGAAAACTATCCGATTAAAAGAACGCAAGTATTTGTTTTTCTTATTTCAATGTGTCTTTTTTTAATAATTGATTTTAGAGTGCTTCCTAAATGCGGCCTTACGGGTGATGAACCGCATTTTTTGATAATAACGTCCAGTATTGTAAAAGACGGGGATCTTAATCTTAAAAATAATTATAGTGACAGAAACTACTCTGATTTCTACCAATACGATCTTCCGCCTCATTCAAAGGTTTGCAACGATACCAAAATATACTCGGCCCATAGTATAGGACTGCCCGTATTAATGATTCCGGGATATTATTTTGCCGGGAGATACGGCGCGAGCTACACGATGATGATTCTTTTTTCTTTGTTGACCGTAGTGATGTTTTCTATCTGCTATTCTGTGACAAAGAAAAAGATTTTGTCTTTGGGCTTGAGTTTTCTAATGGCATTTACGATACCTATTGTGTTGTATTCTGCACAGCTTTATGCCGAAACACCTGCGGCTGTGATTGTCGCGCTGATTTCTGCGTTTCTCTTAGGGGAAAATAAGGCCCACGCGCGAAGATCCGGTTTTGTATTTGTCTGGATATTGATCGCATTTTTACCTTGGATTCATGTTAGATATATCTACTTCTCAATAATATTTCTGGTCCTGGCGGGATTCAAATACAAAACGAAAGATATTGCTCCGGCCATTGTGTTAAGTGCTATTTCCGTCCTGACGCTTCTATTTTATATGCGCGTGTTTTATGGTGAATACTCTTTGACAGCGCAGTACCATAAAATAGATGCTGGGGCGCGGTATTTTATAAAAGGTTTAATGGGAAATTTCATAGATAGTAGATTCGGGTTATTGTTGTATTCGCCTTTTTATATATTTATGGCGGCTGGTGCATATGTGTTTTATAAAAGGGAAAAAAAATTATTTTTTGCATGGTCCGTCCTAGTAGTTCCATTCATTATAGGGATATCGCTTTATGGCGATTGGTATGGAGGGATGTGCCCGCCTTTAAGATATATGTTGCCGGTGGTGCCGTTATTTATAGTGCCGCTTGGGATATTGTGTGTGAATTGTAAAGATAAGATATTCTATGCGATATTTTGCGGATTAGTATGTTTGAGTCTGCTGGTGAAGAATATGATAGTAGAAAATCCTTTATTAATGTACAACGATCCTGCTGAAAAAATGAAATTGTTGGAGTATATATCGAAAAAATATGTGGATATAACGTTTCTTTTTCCGACTCTTTTTAATCCGTCCACGAATGATTGCTGGAAGATTGCCGGATGGATAGTGTTCTTATTTTATTTAAGTATTCACGGACGAAAATATTTAGTAAAATCAGCTAGATAAGGTAGCAAAATGAAAAAAGGAGGGAGTATGAAAAGAGTACTGCTAATTGCTGTAAGTTTGCTGGTTTTTGTTCCCTTTGCGGGAGCGGTGGATGTGGTTAATTATGATTCATCGTCTTACAAGATTGAGGTTGATGACGGTGTAATTCACAAAGAGACAATTGACGCGAACAGTACTACATATAACGTGTGTCAGGAAGGTGATATAAAGATAGTCGGTGGTGATTCGGTTCATGCCTCGGGAGATCAGAAGGTTATTATTGAAGACGGTTCTTTAAGCGTGAAAGATTAATAAAATTACACAGGGAGGCAGTGAAATGCCACTAAAAGATAAAATATTTGAAGAAAGCAAGCGTTTTAACGCTCAATTCCAGGAAGGGAAAGACGGTTCTCTGTCTTTGGAAATTGTTGTTGCCGAGAGAAGGGTTTTATTTTCCAGAAAAAGATTGATTTATAAATGCCGCGTGGATATAAATGAGACAGAAAAAATAGTAAAATTTCACGAAATATTGAAAGAGACATCATGCGGATTGTCTTGCGGAGAAGATATGGGCCCGGGGTTCGGTTTTAAGAAAGAGGTGTATAAGACAGGAGTAGGCGGCAGAGAAGGGACGTTAGAGGAGCTTTCAATATTGTTTGGAAAAAAGTATAAATATTCTTTTAATTATTCGTCAATAAAGGATATTGTCGGGCAGGTAGCTCAAAAAGAAGGATATAAATTTTTAACCTTCTTGTTTTAGTCTTATGGTCGTTAGTTAGAGGTTGCCCGTCGGCATGGGTTTTACTTTCTTTTGAGCCGCGAGTTTTCTTTTTTCGATGAAATATTCCATCGCGGATTGGACCTGTTGGTCGGCTATTTGCCTTTGAGTCTGTTGCACAGCGTCGGGAGGAGTCTCTTTGTTGCCCCTGACGCTTTCCCCTAAAGGCTGCCAGTTTGTAGGCGGTTGAACGGTCAAGGCGTCTATCATTTTCGCGCAAACTTCTACGCGTTCGGTACTGTATAATTGTTCGTATCTTTTTTTTAGTTCAAATATAGTGTCTTTGTCTTTTATCTGTGCGGCCTTTAAGAATAATTGGTCGTAAATGGCTATTGCTTCATCATTAGCGTTTAGGTTTTCTAAAGTGTCCGCAAAATTCCATAAAATAGTCCATTTCTGCTGTTCTACGGCGAAATCTGCTCCTTTGTTTAAAATGTCTATAGCGTAATCTTTTCTTTCCAGTTCGGGTGGCAATTTGGCATAAGCAAGGCCGACCTTTAAGCAGGCGGCGTAATCTTTCTTTTCTTCGGCGGATTGTGAAGCTTTGTCCAACGCAACTAGACCGTCTTCAACTCTTTTTTCATTAAAGGCGGTAGTGGAATTATCTAACAGGGAGTCAATATCGTCGGCTAAGACAGGCAATGTGTAAAAAATAATGAGTACGATGATTGAGAGAAGAATCATTCTTTTCATATAATCATGTCATATCTGACGCGGACCCGCTTCCGCTACTTTGCGGGCCTTCTGGACCGCTCCAGTATTGTCCCATATTTGGATTTCCAGATCCACTGGTGCCGGAACTTCCTGATGCGGAGGAAGTGCTTTCAGATGAGCTGCCGCATCCTCCTGAGGAGGTCGTTTCTGTACCCGCGGTGTTACCGGGTTGTGGCAATGACATGCTGCTTATTAAATTATGCCAGTCATTGCGTGCCCTGTCCCATGATTGCGACCAGTCGTTGCCGACGGCGCCGCCGCTCCGATTATATTGATCAATAAGGTCTTGTATTCTGCTTTGCACGGCTTCTAGATTTGCCCTTTGCTGTTTTACTCTGTCAATTGCCTGTTGTTGGGCGAGGCCAATATCCGAGGATGCTGTTAGGCCGCTTGCGGCCTGGGAGCTGGTTGAAACCTGTCTTGGTCCGGAAACTGTTTCTCCTAACGCGCGGTTCCAGTAATCGGAATTATTCAACAAGTCTTTTATGCGCCTATGTAGATCAGTCATCTGACGCATTCGGTTGAGTAATTCTTCAGGTTTTGGCCCGGTGCCTATAATTGTTCCCAAATGCTGAGTCGTCCAATATTGAAGCGGTGGAGTAGGCCGCCCCATTAAAGACGGATTCCTTCCGGTTTGAATAATTATCGTGGGTCCTCGAGGCCCCCAAACAATGGGAGTATTTCCGGTCTCTTGATCCTCAGCGGAACGTAAAATAAATATGGTAGCGTCTGTCCTGTGCCCGGCGGGTAAATTCCCTAGAAATCGCTCAAGTGCTCTTTGAATCGCTTGCTGATCTACGTAATCTGTTCCGGCTCTTCCCAATGCCTGCAAAATAGACGCAATGGCTTGAGAAGGGTCTGTAGCGGCTCCAACACCGGTAGGGTTGCCTCCGACGGGCGGCATCATATTGGGCCTTCCAGTTTGAGCGGTTGTTCCGTAAGGGCCTCTTCCGGGAAACATTGTTTGCATTTGCTGGCGTAAAAGCATGCGGTTTGTAGCTCCTCTGCTTCCGGGCGGTATGGGTTTTTCGTTATCCGGCGTAGGAGGCCTGAAGGGAAAAGACGGCGAAGAAGGATCGGGCGGTGTTTTTATTTTATACGGTCCGCGATATAAATTTGGATTCATTGCTTCTTCGAACATCCTGGCGTTTTTTGCCTTTTGAACCATTCGCGGATTTTGTTGTAACCACAACCTATCAGCTTGAGCTGACGGCATGTCAGGAACCCCGTTTGCCCTTAGCGCCTGGATTTCTTCCCAGTTTTGTTTATTAATAGGAACCCACCCTTTTGTCGGATGAATCATGGCGTCGGCATTACTAAGCATGTGCCCTTGAGAGAAGTAACGAGGAACGCCGTTGGTATCGGTGCCTAAATTGATTTGAGTCGGGATCCCTCGAGAATCCAAATTCATTGGCCTTTCCGCGCCAGTCATAGGGTCAGTGAAATAAACGGTGCCGCCTTTAAGTCCGAACGGATCGGTTACAGTCAGGGGGTTGTTCCTAGCGTAGACGTAAGGATTGAATGTCAAAGGGTCTGTCAGATCTTCCGAGTAAGGGTCTTTTGTCAGAAATTGCCCGAGCTTCGGAGAATAGTAACGAGCTCGAAGATAATATATGCAAGCGTCACTTTCATATTCTCTGCCTGTAAAAAGATAGGGATTTGCTATGTCACCCGTCGAGTAAATCAAATTTCCCCATGGATCATAATCATAAGAGGTGATAATGTTTTGTGCCGTGTCCGTTATCGCGGTGATGCTTCCAATATCATCGGCGTGGTAATAATATATTTTCCCGTCACTATATAATGCAAGCGGCTGATCAATATAAGGGCCGTAAACATATTCGGCGGTAATCTTATCGTTTTTAATTTCGGCTATGACATTATTGTCATCGTAAATGTAATAAACTTTTTCGCCGCCGATTTCTTTCCAAATTCTTTTATCAAGAGGTGAATACCCGTAAGATATATATTTCCCAGTCGGAGGTTCTACTTTTATGAGCCTGTCGTACGAATCATAGGTAAACTTCGTTCCTTCGATTTCATTCACATTACTGTTTGTGTCGTATTTACACTTATCTTTGGCAGGAGGTATGTGTGATGAAAGTTGGTTGTTTTTGTCGTAAGAGTATTTGGATTCAATGCCGGTATATTTTTTAGTACTTATTTTATTCCCGGTGGCGTCGTAGTTGGAGTTAGACCCGGTGATAATCTTTCCGGCGGAATTTCTGTATTCCACTTTAATCGCGCGCCCCAAGGGATCATACTCGTATGAGGAATTGACACCATTTGGATATTTTATAGTCTCGATCTTACCGTCGTTGTAGTAAGTGAAAGTAAATTTGTTTCCGTCATTGTCAATTATTTCCGATAACCTGCCAAATTTGTCGTAAATATATTCAAAAGTTCTGCCGGAGGGATACGCGATTTTTGTCCTTCTGTCGTATTTGTCGTAATTGTAAGACACTTTTGAGTTAGGGGTGTCTCTTGCTGTTTCAATCATTCTATGGAAGGTATCATAGACGTATGTTTCTTTAAAATCTTTGCCCTCGAGGCATAGTAAATTCCCATAATTGTCATAAGTGTATTGATCCGTGGTCCCGTCAGAGTGAGTGGCCCCTATTAGACGTTGCAATTTGTCATAGTTGTATCTTGTAACGCTTTTATCCGGTTTAACAACCGCGGTTAGATTGCCGACATTGTCATAATCATAGGAAGTGACTGCTCCGTGGGAGTCGATTTTACTGATAAGGTCGCCAAAATTGTTATAGTCTTGTTTTAACAGCTGTTCTTCTTTTGGCCCAATTACAGTTCTAGAGTTATTTTCCTTGTCGAAAACTATTTTGAACAAATTTCCCTTTGGATCCGTTATCGAGGTGACCCGATGATCTATGCCATAGGAGTATTTGTAGGTATTGCCGTTATAATCACTAACTGAAATAAGGTTTCCGTCGGCGTCGCGGCCGTACAAGAGTGTGTGGTTTAGGATATCTTTTGATTTTGTTACGCGTCCGGCCGAATCAAACTCTTGTGCAGATATTGTTCCAAGCTTGCTTGAGAGAGAGAGTAAATTGCCGAGAGAATCGTAAGTGTATTTATAGGTCTCGCCGCTTGGTTGCCTTACCTCAACAAGGTTTCCGTCCTTATAAATGTATTCTTTGGTGTTGCCAAGAGAGTCTATTTCTTTAACCAAATCTCCGCTCGAATTATACGCGTATTCTGTTGGATTGCCTTTAAAATCGATTATTTTTACGACTCTATTTAGTTTGTCATAGAAGTATTGAGATGTTAGGCCGTCATTATTAGAGATTTTAACTATGTTGCCGCATGCATCATATAGATAACTCAGTTCTTCTCCTGAGGGGTATACGACTTTATTTAGTTTAGAAAGCTCGTTGTATGTAAAATTTTTAGTATTTCCAAAAGAATCGGTTTTAGAGATAACATTTCCGTCGCTATCATACGTAAAAGAAGTTTTATTCCCCCTAATATCGGTAACAGATGTCATTTTCCCTGTGGCATCGTATTCGTAATATGTGGATGTGTTGTTAGGGTAGAATATAGTTTTTAGAAGATTGGTTGGTGTAAATTCATATCTGGTAGTCTCGCCCAGAGGACCGGTAATAGAGACATTGTTTTGATTAGTGTCGTAATCATATTTGTATTCGGCGCCGTTAGGGTGCTTGATTGAAATTAGATTGTCATCTTCGTCATACGCGTAAATAGTTTTATTTCCGGAAACGTCTTTTTCGGATACCAATCGGCCATAAACATCATATTCATAAGAGGCGTGGACTTTGTTGTCGATTATTTGTTTTATTAAGTTTCCCATTTCGTCGTATTCATATGTGGTCTTTTTGTTTTCCGGGCCTGTTTCCTCGATCAGACTGCCGTCGGCGCCGTATTTATAGCAGATGACTCGTCCTTCGGGCGATACTGTTTTAATGATATTTCCCGAGGGGTCATATTCTATTGAAGTAATATTACCGAAAGGATCGGTGAATTTGCCGGCGTTGCCGTAACCGTCGTAATCGCATTTAATGGTTTCGCCGCGAGCGTTTATAGCGGAGATAATCTTTCCGTCTTTGTTATATGAAAAGGCTGTTTTGCCGGACAGAGGATCGGTGAGTTGAGTAATGTTACCTGTGGTGTCATAGTATTTCCGGAAAACTTTTCCGCTTGGGATTGTGATTGATGACAATCTGTTGTTGGAGTCGTAGGTGTATTCGGTCTTGTGCCCCAAGGCGTTTGTAACAGAAATAAGATTTCCGGAGTTGTCGTATAGGAAATGTGTTTTGTTTCCGGAAGGATCAGTAAAGCATGTCACGTTGCCGGACGAATCAAATTCTTTCAGGGTAATGTTTCCCGCCGTGTCTGTACTAGAGAGTTTCTTCCCGTCGACAGAGTATTCATAAATTGTTTTCTTTTTGCCTTTTTCAAGAATAATTGTATTTTCGTTCGGGTAGGACAGGGTAAGTACTTTTATCCCAGGGCCTGATATTTTTGTAACCCTGTCTTTTTTATCGTACCCAATCCTCGTTTTTGACTTATTCGCGAAATCAATTTCTATAAGCCTGCCGGAAGTGTCGCTTTCGTATTTTGGTTTTGGAGAGTGTTTGCCTTCCAATGGACTAAGGATAGCGCCTTTTCTTATATCTATCTGTATGGGTGGGTAAGAAACTGTTTCTGTCTGGGAAATACACGACAACGGATTAAAAAAATCAAATTCATCCGCAGAGGTGTTTTGACAAAGGAGCGGAAAAATAAATAGCAAAAAGACTATTCTTTTCACGCCTGTATTATACACGAATACTGGCGTTTAAGGAAACACAAACAAATGGAAAAAATTAGTTCATGCCGCCAGAATTATGCCCGGCTATCCAGGAGTATCCTGCGCTGTCCCAGTACATAGCTCTTTCGACTATTATCCCAAGGCCATTAGTGCAGGTGATTTTTGCGGATAGTGATGCGTTTGGCGCGATGTCGTTTACTCGGATTGTGTAACGGCTTAAAGGCGCGATTTCAACATTGTGTACAATAACAGAACCGGTATCTTTCATGAAAACTACAGTCACACGGGCAATGCTATTATTTGGATTTTGTATCATTACCCAATCATCAAAACTTCCGACCGTGCACCCTTCTGCTAAATACCACGTTTCGACCGGAGAAATAACGCCTGTGCTATTATGGCCGCCGGAATATTCAATGACGCCGCCTCCCTCGGCAGAGTTCGGGAGTGTGGCTTCGCAGTCCCAATACATAGCGCGTTCGACGATAATGCCGATGCCGTTTGTAGATTCTATTTTTGCCGATATGGAATCGTTGGGAACGATGTTGTTTGCGTAGATGGTTTTTCTGCTCGTCGGCGAAACATCTAAATAGTAAAACACATTAGTTCCATTACTTTTCATGAAGGTAATTTTGATGTTGGCAGTTATATCGCCAGGGTTTTGAATCAAAATCCATTCATCAAAACTCCCCATAGTGCATCCCTCGGCGAGATACCACGTGGTTGATGTGCCGGTAACTCCGGCGCTGCAGTGTCCCTCTTTACATCCAATTACGGTGCGCCCCTCGACAGAGCTCGGGACCGCTTGCCCCTCGACAGAGCTCGGGACCGCTTGCCCCTCGGCAGAGCTCGGAGGCGTGGCTGCGCAGCTCCAGTACATTGCGCGTTCAGCGATAATGCCGACACCGTTTAGAGATTCGATTTTGATGGAAAAAGAATCTGACGGGATTTCATTGTTGGCGTGTATTGTGTATCTGGATGTTGCCGGTACGGAGATGCTTTTATTTAGGGTACTTCCATCTTGTTTCATGAATGTGACTAGACATTCCGCTTGTGTACTATTCGGGTTTTGCACTAGGATCCATTCGTCAAAGTTGTTTGCGGTGCAGCCTTCGGCAAAATACCATTGGAGTGACGGACTGGTTATTCCGTTACTGCAATGTCCCCCGGCCCAACGCATTCTTGCTGTGAATCCCTCGGCAGAGCTCGGAAGCGTGGCTGCGCTGTCCCAATACATTGCCCGTTCGACGAATATTCCGACTCCGTTGGTGCTTTCGACCTTTGCGGAAACAGAGGCGGACGGGACATAATCGTTGACGTGAATTGTATATCGATGAAAACTACCTACCAAAAATGTATGTTCCGCGGTATTCCCGTTGCTTCTCATAAAGGTGATTTTGCATTCCGCTAACGTAGAGTTCGGATTTTGGACTAATATCCACTCGTCGAAACTTCCCAAGGTGCAGCCCTCGGCTAGATACCACGTGGTGTGTCCTTGGTCTTCAATAAGAATATATGCGCCGGGAGGCCCTGTCGTAGAACGTATATTGCCGTTTTTGTCGTCTGAGACGGTGTTTTCAAAGTTGCCTTCCGGAGCGGATGGTGAGGATGGAAGATCTCCTCCGAGAAAGTTCGGTATCGAATATGTTGCGGCGCTTAAGACGTTACTTCCCGTAACTGGCGTAAAATCGCCGATTTCTGGATCCGACAATTGCGGTTCTAATGTATTTATGTAATTCTCACTCAAAATTTTAGTAAGATTGCATGTCGGATTTGAAGGCTGGCATCCTTGATCCGGTTCTTCAATTCCTATCGGGAAACCTACAGGGCCATTCCAAATAATATTGCCTTTTATTTGAAGATTTGTGTCTGTACAAACCGGAGAGGGTATGTTGGTTCCCGAGGAAGGGGATCTAGGTCCATATATCGCAAAATGCTGATAGCCGCTTCGATATCCGGAAGGGTTGTAAACAATGTTGTTATAAATGTAAATGTTTCTGTTCGGAATTGGTTCTTCAGTTTCGATGTTGCTTGTTCCCCAACCTCCAAAGGATAGATATTCATTACATCTTGTGGTATTGCCATCACAGCCACGGAGACCGAAAACAACTTCGATAACATGACTGCGTCTACCGATACGGTAAAGTGTGTTGTATGCGAGTAAAATATTGTATCCGCCGTTTACTCCCATGCCGGCGCCGTCGGTATCGTGAATGATATTGTTTACAAATTTTATGTCGTACGCCTCGTAATGTAGCCAAGGAGATACCATAAATTCAAAACCGGTTCCTTGTCCGGCTGAAAATCCTCCAGTGCCGCAGTCGAAGATTTCATTTGCCGCAATCTCAAAGTAAGCCGATCCGCCTTTAAGGTATATGCCCCAATCGCCGGTATTGTGTAATATATTGCTTTGAACACGTCCATGCTGCACGGCGACAAAATCTATCGCGTTTTCAGACGCGCCTGATATGTCGGAGTTTTCGATATAAATATACTGGCATTGATTTACCTTTAGTGCTTCGTCCACAAGATAGGTTTCCGGTTCCGCGCCGATTATTTCCATGTATCGTAATAAAATATTTTCGCAAGAGGCGAGGTGGACTACGTTACTGCTTTCGGCGTGCACTTTTAGTCCGATCAAATACAAATATCTGCAGTCGTAGATGTTCATTATGTCTTGCAGATAAGCTAGTGAGTCTCCGTCGACAGATTGGATTATTATCGGACAATTGTAAGTGCCGTACTTTCCTTCCATCCAACCGCTATTAGGAAGTAAGTCTTCGGTGTAATTTCCCGAGGTCAAAAATATTCTGTAACCGGTGGAGGTAAGCTCAGTGTCCGATGGGATCCTATTCCATGCTTCGCGTAGGGATTTTAGGGGGTTGTTTCTACTTGTCCCGGAGTTTGAATCATTCCCCTTAACGGGATCTACCCATATGTCCGATAATATCGGATTGCCTATATTATACACACCTTGTCGTATAGGTTCGGCGTACGATGAACTTATGCCGTAAAAAAATGCAATTGCCAATAATATGGAACAAACGAGATTTTTCATGATGAACTTACGCCCACCCCCGAGTTAGGAACAGCATTTTGTGTGCCATTCCTAATATATTTACGGGGAAAGCATTATGGAATAAATATCCCAAAAACGTCCATTTGCCGGACGGGTTTTTTGCAAAAAAACATACTGATTAGTCGGTCAGACAGTAGTTAAAACTAGCTTTTTATGTGATTTTTCTTTCCAGTCTATTGCGGGAAATTCCTAATATTTTTGCGGCCTGGGATTTGTTGCCGTTGGTGTGTTTTAGGATTTTTTCTATATGCAGTTTTTCCATGGCCTCAAGGGACATGACACTATTTTCCGATACGATAGAGGGTGGGTCGGTTTTTTTATTTTCTCTTATTTCAGAGGGGAGGCTTTCTGGTAGTAGAGTATTTCCGGTGCCTAAGACTACGGCTCGTTCGATGACATTTTTTAATTCGCGTATATTCCCGGGCCATGTGTATTCAACCAACAACTTCATCGCGTCTGGATGAATATTGTCCACTTTTCTGTCTAATTCTTTTGAGCATTCTGCTAGGTAATACGACACTATTTCCGGGATATCCTCTTTTCGTTCCCTTAGAGGCGGAACAGGTATTTCAATAACTTTTAATCTATAGTAGAGGTCTTCGCGAAATTTACCCTCCTGTATAAGTTCTTCAAGGTCTTCGTTCGTAGCGGCAATGACGCGTATGTCAACCTTAATGACTTCAGTTCCACCGACGCGCTCAAACTCTCTTTCTTGAAGCACACGTAGTAACTTTGTCTGTGTTGAAAGAGGTATGGCGCTTATTTCGTCCAAGAAAACTGTGCCTCTGTGGGCGATTTCGAATTTGCCGATTTTTTTTACAGTTGCCCCGGTAAATGCGCCTTTTTCATGTCCAAAGAGTTCGCTCTCAAGTAGTGTCTCCGTCAGGATAGCGCATGTGACGCAGGTAAAGGGATAATCTTTTCTTTTACTGTTCGCGTGAATAAGTTTTGAAACCAATTCTTTTCCCGAGCCTGTTTCTCCGCTAATAAGCAGTGTCGAGTCTGTGTGGCTTACTTTATCAAGAAGTCCGAGCAGTTCTTTAGATGCCGCACTTTTTGTGCCGATAAATTTTGGCGCGGAGCGCAGTTCTTCCTGTAGTCGCCGAAAATTTTCACCAAGCGCCTTATGTGCTCGTGCGTTTTCAATAGCTATGGCAGCTTGGTCAGCTACGGATAGAATAATCTGCGTATCGGTGTCGGTAAAAAGCCCGTCTTTTTTATTAACCACTTCAATGACGCCGATGGTTTTATTTTTTGATCGGATAGGGACGCAAAGAATTGATTTTGTTGGGAATTCAATGCTCTCGCTAATGGCCCTTCTGAACCTTTTTTCTTTGGATACATCGTTAACGACAAGCGGTTCGCCGTTTTCCGCTGCCCATCCGGCAATTCCCTCGCCCATCTTCAAAGTGAATTGACTGACTTCTTCGGCTTTTGATCCGGTGGCGGTTTTAAACACCAACCGGTTCGTGGGCTCATCTATAAGAAGAAGGGAGCTTGCCTCGGCGTTTACTATTTTTGAAGCTATGGTGATGATTTGCACAAGCACATCATCCAAGTTGAGGCTTGAATTAATTATACGCGAAACTTCAAGGAGTTCCTGGAGCTGTTCTTTAGAAAAATCCATTTTATTTTGCCACTCTCTCTCCCGCCTTGCAGAAATATTTTCCGCCTAAGTGGAAAATTAGTTCGCTCGCCGCGGAATCCCACGCGTTGTCAGCGAACAAATCCTCTTCTACTTCGGCATAGACAGGCTGTCCTATAAAAATGTAGTGATCCCCTAATTCTTTTGTTTCGTAGAGTTCACATTCAATGGAGGCGATACATTCTTTTACACGAGGTGATTCGACAAGTTTTGCCGGAGAATCGTCGGTCAGTCCCGCTTCCGCGAATTTGTCTTTGTCTCTTCCGGAGACGTTCCCGCACAAAATTACTTTGTCTAAAATAGGCCATGAAGGAATATTTATGGTGAATTCTTCGCTCATCATGATCAGTTCAGATGTGTAGTGTTCTTTAGACAGAGCCACGGCGATCAGGGGCGGCTCGCTTGATACCGGCATGTGCCATGCAATAGTGGCGATACTTTTCTTGTCTCCGTCCGCCGCTGACACCAATATAAGATTTCCCGCGTTAATAAGCCTTCTTGCGTCCTCTGAACTAATTGCCTTTTTCATCGTTTACTCCTTTCGTATAAATTTAAACAACCCAACCAAATCAACAGGCGGCCATTATATTACAAATTCCGTACGGGAGTCTACACAAAAGATACGATATCTTGGATACGATATGTTATGGATTTAGCTTTATCACGGACTTTGCATTAGGAATTAATTTTAGACCACGAATTCCGGTCCGAATTCTTCAATTTTAGAGAACAACCCGCCAAACCATGTTTGTCTTTCTTTCAGTAATGACAGTTTTAAGACATTTTTACGATAATTTGATTTGGACTGCGGTAAACCGCATTTACTCATTTCCTCTATGCCCTCGGGGGGCAACGTTTAGGTTATTTTTTTATCCCAATCCCGGTTCGTTATCCCCTTTACTCCCATGATATTTTTTGCTAGAATCACCAAAAAGACTGGGGGTTCGATTGAGAAAAACACTTCTATTGTTGCTCCTATTTTCGTCCGTTTATATTTCAGTTGTTCCTGTCAATGCTTTCTCTGACACAAACATTAAGGAATCCGTCGTTAAAATATTTACCGTCTACACCGAACATAGTTATTCGAATCCGTGGCAGATGAAGCCGCAGGGAAGGTCGTCCGGTTCAGGCAGTATAATAGAAGGCAAAAAGATTTTAACCAACGCGCATGTCGTGGCGAATGCCACTTTTGTGCAGGTGAAAAAGGCGGGGCAGGCGGAAAAATATACGGCGGAGGTCGTACAGGTGGATAATAATTGTGACCTAGCGATATTAAAAGTTAAGGACGAATCGTTTTTTGATGGGGTTGTACCCATAAAATTGGGAGAGTTGGTAAAACCGAGAGATGAAGTGGCTGTTTACGGATTTCCCGAAGGAGGGGATGAATTGTGCGTAAACGAAGGAGTGGTATCACGCATTGAGCATAATTATTACTCGCATAATATGTCGTATTTGTTGGCGTGCCAGATTGACGCGCCTGTAAATTCGGGCAATAGCGGAGGGCCTGTAATAAAGGATGACAAGATTGTCGGGGTGGCATTTGAATCGAGAGAAGGGCAGAATATTAACTACATGGTGCCGGTGAATATAATAAAGCATTTTTTAGTTGATGCCGACGACGGTGTTTATGATGGAATTCCGGAGCTTGGTATATCATGTCAAGGGATGGAGAATCCTTTTATCCGTGCCAAATATAAAATGAAGTCAAGGCAGAGCGGAATTTTGGCGCGTAAAATCTATCCCGATTCTCCGGCCGAGGGGATATTACGGGAAGGTGATGTGATTTTGGGGTTGGGTGGTTACATAGTGGCTTGCGACGGGACTATTGAATTTAGAAAAAATGAAAGGACGAGTTGTCTCTACGCGGTGCAGGAAAAATATATCGGAGATACGATTAGGATAAAAGTTTTAAGGGAAGGAGTAGAAAGAGAATTTGATATAAAGTTGACGATACCTGTTAATACATGCAGGCTTGTTTATGAGGAGCAGTACAATAAGGCGCCGACATACTATATAGTAGGGGGATTGGTATTCGAGCCTTTAACGTATAATTATTTGGCGCAGTGGAGTACGGATGAAATCCCTTCCAATTTGTTCAATTATTACAACAACGGAGAACCGTCAAAGGAAAGACGCGAGGTGGTTGTCCTGACGCAGATTTTGGAGGATGAGGTAAATAAGGGTTACAGCGATCTTGAAGACAGCGTTATAGTGTCCGTGAATGGGGAAAAGATTTCTACAGTTAAAGATTTGGTTAATGCCATTGAGAAAAACATGGACATGTATCATGTTTTAATTGACGAATACGGACACGAGATAATCTTGAGTGTAAAAGATGTGAATGAGCGTAATAAGGCGATTTTGGATATTTACAAGATCAATAAAGATAGATCGAAAGACATAGAGACCAAAGACAAAAGACAAAAAAACGATGAAATTTGAAGTTAAATTGATTTCAGGTCTGCTTTCAGCGGATAGGGATTTATTGGATCAATCAAAAAAAATCCTTCAAGAGAGATACGGCAGGATTGACGCGGAAAGCGAAACAATACCTTTTGATTTTACAAAATATTACGACGAAGAATTGGGCTCCGGGGTATTGAGGCAGTTTGTGTCTTTTGACTATATGTTTAGTCCGGAGGCAATAAGAAGAATAAAATGTGAAGCTGTATTATTGGAAAAAGAGAAATTTTCGATTGCCGGAAAAAGAAAAGTCAATATAGATCCCGGTTTTGTGGCGCTGGATAAAATGGTTCTTGCCACAACAAAAGATGCCACTTATAGAATTTACCTAGGAGATGGTATTCATGCGCAGGTAACATTGTTTTTTAAAGATAAAACTTTTCAACCGTGGGAGTGGACATATCAAGACTATAAGACAGATATGGCGATTGAGTTTTTTAATAAGGTGAGGGAGATATATAGGGCAGGGATAAGAGGTAAGGGGTAAGAAGTAGAGGAATTAACACTTGATTTTGTTCCGACTTAGTGCTCCATTTTGTGGCATTATTGCGAATGTAAAAACCGTTTAAAAGCATATTGTATTCATTGTCAGCAACTTGCGGTATCCTATTTAGTTGGCATGGTAGTTGCTTTTAAAACAGGCAAAGGGAGGTGGAATTATGAAGAAGTTAATCGCGGTTGTGGTATCAGGCATTATTTTGGCAGGTTGCTTTAGTGGGGTTAGTTACGCAAGGGATGAGGGTTGGTATGCGGCGGGTGGGTTTGTCGGCGGTATGATATTAGGATCGGCTATGACTAGGCCGCGTTATTACTATCCGGCGCCTTATTACACAGGATACTCTCCCTATTATTATGGCTCGGGCTATTACTATCCACCAAGAGCTTATGCGTATCCGGTTTATTCAACACCGGTTTACACAACGACTACGTACACAACGTATCCGTCCACAACCTATGTCGAACAGCAGACCTATTAATGTAGACTGAGGGATTTGGATTTAGTAAAATGGAGCGGAGTTATGAAGATTAGAGCATTACGTATAGCAATAGCGGTACTGGGTGTTATTTGTTGCGGCGCTACTTTGGCCTATTCTGCCGCAGGGACAGTGAAAATTATCCAACAAGATTTGCCGAATGCGAATGTTATAGCGGTTGGGAAAGGTTATGTTCCATCAAAGCAGATTTCCAATCCGCAGAAGCGTTTGCTAGCCCAAAGAGCGGCTACGGTGGACGCGTACAGGGCATTAGCATCCGCTATTAATGGGATATCCGGTTATGTTGCGAATGGTACGGGATATCTCAATACTTCCGGATATGTGAAGGGAGCGCAAGTGCAGGATGTCAGATATTATACCAGCGGCAAAGTAGAAGTTGAAGTTGTGGCCCCAGTTGTTTTAAATTCCAGAACCGTGCAAGGTAAGGTGTCATGGGATGCTACGGTAGACGGAATAGCGAAGGAAGGCTATCCGATATATTATTCGGAAAGACCGGCTAAACAGATTAGTGAAGAAGAATGGCTTGTGATGGCAGGAAAATAGTTAGGTGTTGGGAGTTAAGAGTTGGGAGAAAAACAAGTCTCCGAACTAACAAAGGAGGAGGGTGGTATGAAAAGGATTTTAGTTTTGGTAATGGCTTTGTGTTTTGTGAGCGGCGCGCTTTTGGCGCAGACGTCGGATGACGCGCAGCAAAAGTTGCTGGCAAAAAGGGCCGCGCAGGTTGACGGTTACAGGAAATTGGCAGAAATGATAAAAGGGTTGCAAATAGACTCGCAGACGTATGTGCGCGATTTTGTCGCGGAAAGCGATCAGATAAGTACAAGTTTTGACACGTTTATAAAAGGCGCGCGAGTTGCAGGACAGCCAAGGTATATGCCTGACGGAACATGCGAATTAGACGTGGAGCTGACGATGCAGGAAATAGTGAACGCCCTTACGGAAATGGCTAAATTTTGCCCGTTTGGACACAAACATTCATTTACGCAGATGACGCAGTATGTGCAGGAGAAAGTTATTCGTGTAACAGGAACAGGGGCTCCTCGTCCGGAAGCGTTAGGCGGCACCACGGCGCCGGATCCTGTGAGTAGTGTTACAAAAGGAATCCCCGGTTGGGAAAATGTGACGGCACAGGGGAGATTAATGGGAGAAAGGGCAGCTTTAGTTGATGCATATAGGAATTTGGCTGAAACAGTAAAGGGTATTAGGATTGCCGGGCAGACGTACGTTAGAGACTTTGTCGCGGAGAGTGATACAATTCAGACACAGTTGGATACATTTATAAAAGGCGCGAAACAGGTCGGGCCGTACAGATATTTGCCGGGAGGAGAGGCTGAGGTAGATGTTGAAGTTACGGTTGTTGACGTAGTTCATCAGCTTCAAACCATACAACAGCATATGGTACAGCAGGGCTGGGGTTGGAGAAGAGATGAATTCAGGACGATTAATTTTGATCAGATTATAGCCACTTATCCTGCGAAAGTCGTACGAGCAACAGGTAATGGCGTAGTGCCGAATAAGTATCGCTTACAGGCTGCCCCTATGATGGCGCCAGAACCGGCGATGGCCCCCTCTTGGGCAATTGGCGCGGTATCGGCTACCGGAACAGGTATCGCTCCTGAAGGGGTGACCGGGAGTGAAGCAAAACTAATGGCGGTACGTGCGGCTGAAATGGATGCGAGAAGACTTCTTGTAGAGAAGGTATACGGAGTTCGCATAGACGCGCAGACTACTGTTAAGGATTTCGCGGTTCAAAATGATCAGGTAAGGGCAAAAGTTGACACATTTATGGCCGGTGCACAGATAAGTGAACCGACATATATGGATGACGGTAGCGTACAAGTGACTGCTTCAATCTCTCTCGAAGAGCTTGGAAGAATAATAGGAAGATAAATGAAGTTCAGCCGGTTAACCTTTGATTGGTTAACCGGCTGACTATATAAATAGGAGGCGATTTTTATGAGATTGTTAGCGGCGTTGCTTGCAATGCTCTTCGTGTGCCAGTTTGTGTGTGCTGAAGTTCCCGACAGAGTAATCACTGCCGAAGGTATGGCAGCGGGCAGTGACCTAAAGGCTAGAGATGAGGCTCTAAATAGGGCATTGCGAAGAGCGATTGAAGAAGGTGTCGGGACAGTTGTTGATTCCGAAAGTATGACACAGAACTATCAGCTCTTGGCGGATAAAGTCTATTCTCAAGTAAAGGGGTATGTAAAGAGCTACAATGTTATTTCCGAGAACGGCGGAGCGGATGGCATTTACCGCGTCAAGGTTGAGGCGGTAGTGGCGCTGGCAATACTAGAGAAAGACATAAAAGCCCTGAACATAATAAAGGAGAAAAAAAATAATCCTAGGATTATGATCTTGGTTCAAGAATTTGTGGACGGCTTAGAACAGCCGAGCGAGTTGGTTCAGGCGGAAATGGAAAAGGAATTTTTGGCAAAGCAGTTTCCTTTAGTTGATAAGGCCCAGTATCAGATGGTTAAAGAGAAAGACGTCGCATTGAGTTATACTAGTCCAGAGAAGGCGGCTGTCCTCGGCCGTGAGTACGGCGCGGAGGTTGTAGTTGTTGGCCAGGCGACATGTAACATGGGTGAAACCTCGTCTCCGTATGGAGTACAGGTATTCGCATATACGGCTGATATATCCGTAAAGGCCATAAAGACAGACACCGCGGCTGTTATCGCAATTGAAACTGTGTCAGCGACAGAGCGCGGTAGCGGCAGGATGCCTACGGCTAATAAAGCGTTAGGAGCAGCGGGAAAGAAAATTGCTGGTGGGATAATATCCGGAATAGTCGAAAAATGGAGAAGCGAAGTATTTAATACAGTAAGCGTTTCGATTGTGGCGGAAGGTATTGAGCCGAGTGATAGAGAAGTTTTAAAGAATGATTTAATGGATATCCGTGGAGTTCAGAATGTCAATGAGAGAACTTTTAATAAAGGTATTCTGGTTTTGGACATTGTTGTTGACGGCGCGATTTGGCAGAATTTTGAACAGAGGGTATTGAGTTTGCCTAATATCAAGTTTCAATTGGTGGCGAAGACGGAAAATAGGATTGAAGTGAAGAAAACAATGATGATGGCACAGCCCTTGAGGCCGGAATAGTAAACAGCAAGAAGCGAGAGGCAAGAAATATTTGGACTATATTCAATTGTTGATCCCTAAGGGAAAAGGTGAAAATGAGAAAAAAATATTTGTTCATTTTTACGATTTTTTTTGCGGTTTTATTTAGCACTTCTTTATTTGCAGGAAAGTATCAGGGAAACCGCAGACGTGATATGGGTTCGGCCAAAACTACAAAAACAAAAGTGGTTGAGGCTATAGCCGTGGCTATTCCCATTCCTCTTGGGCCAAAGAAGTTGATTGCTGTTGCTGATTTTGAGAACAAAACGAATTGGTCCGGACAGGTCAATCTTGGTACAGGCATGGCTGATCAGCTCATTACTGCCCTCATGAATACAAGCCGTTTTATGGTGCTTGAAAGGCAGAGCATAGAAGCAGTGCTAAATGAACAAAACTTCGGTGCTAGCGGTAGGGCTACGAGTGAAGGAGGCGCCAAAATAGGAGATATGAATAGGGCGCAGATTCTCATTCAGGGCGCTATAACGGAGTTTGAGCAGAATACAACCGGTGGGCAGGGAGCAGTAAATATTCAAGGTGTCACTTTTGCTACGAGTCAGGCGACCGCACACGTGGCCGTTGATGTAAGGGTTTATGACACAACTACTGGACAAATCCTAGCGTCAAAGGCATGCAAAGGTACTGCAAAGGCAAGCGGCGGAGGGATAGGGTACGCTGATAAAGATTTTGGGTTTATGGCTGGCGGTGAAGCAAGGACTCCACTGGATTTTGCTGTCAGAGATGCTATAACGCAAGCGGTGGACTTTATAGTTCTGGAATTGTCTAAAGTGCCATGGGAAGGCCGTGTTGCTATGGTCAAAGAAAGCGAAATATTTTTGAATTGCGGCAGGACATCGGGAATAATGCTGGGAGACAGGTTTTCCGTGTTTAAACCCGGAGAACCGATAATTGATCCTGATACAGGAATGAACTTAGGATCTGAGAATACGCTGATAGGGAAAATTGAGGTTATAAAGGTTGATGAGAAGTTTTCAAAAGCAACGCCCCTAACAGGCGCTGGTTTTGCGAGGAATGATATAGTGAAATTCGACGGATCAAAGCCGCCGGAACCGATAGTACAGCAAACAACAACTACTACGACAGTAAAAAAGTGATAAATTCCAATGACCCCCGCCAGGGCGGGCGCAAATCCAAATAAGGACGGTTTTATGAAGAAAATTAGATTTATTTCTGTTTGTTTTTTGTTGCTTGCCATGTGTTCGGCTTTTATTTATTCTGAAGGTTCCGGTGTGAAAGTCATCAACACATTTGGTAGGACGGATATTAAATCTGCCGGAGAAACACAGTGGAAATCGCTTGTTAAAGATTCTTTGGCAGCGGTAAATGATACCGTAAAAACAGAAGCCGATTCGTACGCCGAATTTGAACTTAGTCCGGGAAATACCGTTAGACTAAAAGAGAATTCGCAACTAGTTATTAAAGATCTGGAAAAGTCATCACAGGATCCCGACGGATCAGTCATAAAACTAACCGATTTCAATCTGATTGACGGAGGGCTGGCCCTAAAACTAGACAAATTGCCGAAAGGCTCTGTGATTCAAGTTTCAAGCCCGACGGCCATAGCCGGTGCCAGAGGGACAGGATTTTCTGTGGGGTATAATTCTCAAAATCAGTCCGCTCAAGTCGCCGTAGTTGAAAGTCAAGTCCTTGTCGCAAGTAACGGTGATCAGGGTAAGACGGCAATGGTTTCTCAATTTCAAAAAGTGACGGTTGCTCCATGGGCAATGGCAACGCCACAAGTAAGGGGCGGTGGTATACTGAGTGAAATAATACTGGGCAAACCTTTTATTGAGACTGTTGCTACTCCTTTAATACAGGCCGTAGGTACAGGTGATACTGAGGAAAAGGCGAAGGACAACGCCTGTTACAGTTTATCTAAAATCATCCAAGGTATCTCTGTTTCTCAGGATAAGAAGATAGAAGATCTTTTAAATAACGACCCAAAACTCTGTCAGCCTTTGTATAATTATATTTCAAAGGCGGAGGTTATTTCTTCAAGAAAGCTGGAGAACAAAATTGAAGTGACAGTTAAAACGGAACTTTTGCCTATAGCTAGCATATTAAATATTAAACTACCTCCAATGCCGGCTATCGTGAAACCGGTTACAATGAAGGAATACAGCGACAAATTCGGAGCGCAGGCCAGAGTGACCACACAGAGGGCCGCGCAACTTGACGGATATAGAAAACTTGCTGAAATGATGTATGG
>Ga0233425_10003709_pt1 | contig 27124 bp, 8 predicted proteins | sample Watercolumn_Towu_2_FD_181712 | JGI IMG/M metagenome (GOLD analysis project Ga0233425, IMG submission 181712) | Freshwater microbial communities from Lake Towuti, South Sulawesi, Indonesia - Watercolumn_Towuti2014_140_MG | ecosystem: Environmental > Aquatic > Freshwater > Lake | place: Indonesia...
ATGGTCGACCACGCCATCGCGGAAGCTGATCGGAGTCGGCCAGGATGCCGTTACCGTCGCCTGGTGGCAGGCATAGCAATCTGCAGTCGGTACCGAGCCCAGGGCCGTTCCCGATACCGTGACGGTGGCATTGGGCGGAATGTGGTTGGCAAGCGGCGCGGTGACACCCGCCTGCTTGCCGTGACACAGGTCGCAGCGGTCGCTGCGGTAGTCGACGCCGGTCCGGGGCGGCGTCGTGCCGGGTACTGCGAGTTTTCCGTGATCCCTCGCCTCGCCGAAGGATTGAGTGGAGTGGCAGGTTTCACAGGTGTCCGCAACCTCCACGCCATTCTTCACGTGATCCGCCGAATTGTTGGGATCGTTGATCTTGCCCACGATCAGCATGCGGTTCTGCGTGGTGCCGGTGTGGCAGGTCGCGCAAGGGTAGGAAGATACGGCGCTCGGTCCCGTGCCGGTCACCGTGAAGCCGGAGTGATCCATCTGGGCTGCGGCGAAACTGGTGAAGTTCCGATGGCAGCGGTCGCAGGGCGGATTCCCCGGATTGGGGATGTGATCGCTGCCGCTACTGCCTGCTGGCTTTGGCCAGGTGCCCGTCGCCGGAGCGGCCTGAGCGCCGGACGTCGTGTAGTTGCCATCATGACAGGTGGCGCACTTGGCGTCGACGAAGCCGGTCTTCCAGGCGGCGTTCTGGTGGTCGAATGCCCCGCCAGCAAAGCTGTCGTAGTTGCGGCTGCCGCTCCAGGAAGCCTGATGGCACAGTTCACAGCCTGCGCCGCTGGGTAGCGGGACATGGGTGAAATTCCTGGCCGGGCCGCTCAGTCCGGTGGCCTTGGTGCCGTCGTGGCAGGTCGCGCAGCCTGACGGTGCGCCGCTGAAGCTGTGCTGCCAAGTGCCGCCACTCCAGGAGGTGAAGCCGCTGTCGATCGTCGGTTGATGGCAGCCCTTGCAAGCTGCGGTCGTGGCAGCATGGAGGACCGTTCCCGACGCATCCTGGTAGGAACTGGGCGTCTTCGGCTGGGTGCCGAACCAGGCGGCGCCGTCCGCATGACACAGCTCGCAGCCTTGACTGATGTCGGCGCCGGGGTGGTTGGTGGTGGTACCGGCGAAGCCGGTGAAGCCGGTGAAGCGGGTGGGGCTATGACAGGCTTCACACGGGGGATCGGCGAGCAGGGTCTTGCTGTGGATCGCCGATAGCCGCCCGTCGGGAATGTGATCCAGCGACGCCGCCGGTTTCAAGGGTTTGCCTTTGACCAGTTGGTTGACAAAGGTGGTGTCTCCCGTGCCCTTGTGGCAGTTCGAGCAACCCAGGGTCACGCCCAGCTTTTCATGGCTCATGGTGTAGCCGGCAAAACTGGTGAAGTCGGTGGTGCGATGACAGTTCTCGCAGGCCGCTCCTGCCGCGGGATAGCTCAGCGTCGTGATGGCATTGGCGGCGATGTTGAAGATGCTGGGATTGGTGGTGATGTTGATGTGCCCGGCGGCCACCGTCGTCACCACGCCGTCTTTAACGTACTGGGTGTTTGCCCCGTGACAGGTGGCGCAGCCGGCAGTGATGCCCACATGGTTCATGGTCCAGGTGGCGAAGCTGGACGTGCCAGTATGGCAAACCGCACAATCCTGGGCAGCCTGCAGCGGGATGTGGTTGGGTGTGCCGCTGGAATTTTTCGCAGCGCTGGTATCGGTCGGCCGGTAGCCGGCCGGCTGCTGGAAGGTGGCGCCGTGACAGGTGGAACAGCGGGTGGTGTCGGCGCCGGTGTGATCCATGCCGGCTGCGGACCATTGCCCGGTCGGATAAGGCGCTGTAGTTCCGGCCAGTGCATTCCGGTGGCACAGCTCACAGCCCTTGCCCGCCAGCACCGGGATGTGCCCGGATGTCTGCAAGGTCGCGCCGTGGGCACCGGTTCCGGCGTGGCAGGTGCTGCAACCGGTCTTGCTGGTGTGGGGATAGAGGCCATCGCTCCAGCACCGGAAGGCGCCGGTCGCGCCTGAGGCACAGACGTGGGTCGGGTCTCGGGCCTTTTCGTGACAGCCGCTCTGGCTGCAGTCCGCCGTCGTCGCCACGTGATTGGCGACGGCATTCTTGCCCTGGGGCGAGCCCACCCAGGCGCTGCCGTCATGGCAGCTCGCGCAATTGCCGGTGATCGCCGCTGCGCCGTGATCGAACGCGGTGTTGGCGAAGTTGCTGAAATCGCCCCTGGCCTGGTTCCGATGGCAGCCGCTGCTGCCGCAGTCCGCCGATGTCGGGATGTGCCGGGCTGGCTTGCCCTTCACCGTCTGGTTGGCGAACAGCGTATCGGCCGCCTTGTGACAGGTGCTGCAGGCGGTCCCGGTTGGTACCGCCCCATGGTTCATGGAGGCGCCCTGTACCAGCCGCAGCCGTGCGAAGCTGGCGAAATCCTCGGCGACGGTGTAGGCGTGGCAGCTCTCGCAGGCCGCCGTGGTCGGGATGTGGTTGGCCACCGCGTTCTTGCCCAAGGCCCCGGAGGAGCCGTAGCTGCCGGTGTCGTCGTGACACACGGCACACTGGCCGCTGATCTGGAGGGCCAGATGGTCGACCACGCCGTCGCGGAAACTGCCGGGGGTCGGCCAGGAAGTCGTGACCGTCGCCCGGTGGCAGGTGTAGCAATCGGCCGTCGGCACCGATCCCAGGGTCGCGCCGGAAACGCTAACGGTGGCGTTGGGTGGAACATGATTGGCCAGCCGCCCGGTGACGCCAGTCTGCTTGCCATGGCACAGATCGCAGCGGTCGCTGCCGGCTACCACACCGACCCGCGCCGGATTGGTTCCTGGTACCGCGATGGTGCTGTGGTTCATGGCCTCGCCGAAGGACTGGGTGGTATGGCAGGTTTCGCAGGTATCGGGAACCGCCACGCCGTTCTTCACGTGATCCGTCGCGTTGTTGGGATCGGTGACCTTGCCCACGATCCGCATCCCGTTCTGGGTCGTCTCCGTATGGCAAGTCAGGCAGGGATAGGAGGACATCGCGTCGGGCGGACTGCCGGTCACGGTGAAGCCGGAGTGATCCATTTGCGCGGCGCTGAAGCTGGTGAAGTTCCGATGGCAGCGGTCACAGGACAGATTGCCCGGATTGGGAATGTGGGCGGTGCCGGTGCTGCGTTCCGCTTTCGGCCAGGCTCCGATCGCCGGCATGGCCCGGGCGCCGGAGGCCGCATAAGCGCCGATGTGGCAGGTGGAGCACTTGCCGTCGACGAAACCTGCCTTCCAGGCGGCATTCTGGTGATCGAAGCCGCCGCCGGCGAAGCTGTCGTAGTTGCGGCTGCCATTCCAGGATGCCTGATGGCACAGTTCGCAACCCGCACCGGCCGGCACCGGAATGTGGGCGAAGTTCTTGCCCGGTCCGCTTTGCCCGGTGGCCTTGCTGCCGTCATGGCAGGTGGCGCAGCCCGCCGGTGCGCCTCCAAAGCTGTGGCTCCAGACCCCGCCGGCCCAGGATGCGAATCCGCTGTCGATGGCTTTCTGATGGCAATCCTTGCAGGGGCCGGTGGTGGTCAGGTGTAGCACCGTTCCCGCGGCGTCCCGATAGGATGCCGGTGTCTTCGGCTGGGTGCCGAACCAGCTCTTGCCGTCGGCGTGGCACACCTCGCAGTCCTGGTTGATGTCCGCGGCCGCGTGTCGGGTGGCGGTACCGGCAAAGCTGCCGAACTGGGCCGGGCCGTGGCACGCCTCGCAAGGCGGATCGGCCACCAAGGTTCGGCCGTGTATCGGCGATGCTTTGCCGTCGGGGATGTGGCTGGCGGGCTTGCCCTTCACCAACTGGCTGAGAAACGTGGTGTCGGCGGTCCGGTGGCAGTCGGCACAGCCGCGGGTGACGCCGAGCTTCTCGTGACTCATCCGATAGGTCGGCGTCGAAGTCCCGGCGATGAGACCGAAGGTGGTGAAGTCGGACGTGCTGTGGCAGTTCTCGCAGGCCCCGCCTGCCACCGGATAGTTCAGCGTGGCCAAGGTATTGGTCACGATGTCGTACACACTGTCGTTGGCGGCGATGTCGATGTGGCCTGCCGGCACGGTGGCGATCCGGGCCCCGCTCTGGCCCAGGTAAGTGGTGCCGATACCGTGGCAGGCCGCACAGCCGTTGCCGATTCCGGCGTGGCTCATGGTCCACTTGCCGAAGCTGGCGGTGTCGCCGTGACAGGCCGAGCAGTCCTGACCGGCCGCCAGCGGGATATGGCGGTTGGCCACACCGTTGATGTCCTTGGCGGCACTGCTGTCGGTTGGCCGGTAGCCGGCCGGCTGCTGGAAGGTGACACCGTGACAGGTGGAACAGCGGGTGGTGTCGGCGCCGGTGTGTTCCATGCCGGCTGCGGACCATTGCCCGGTCGGATAAGGCGCTACCGTCCCCGTCAGCCCGCTCTGGTGGCAGAGCTCGCAGCCCTTGCCCGCCAGCAGCGGGATGTGCCCGGCGGTCTGCAGGGTCGCGCCGTAGGCCCCGGTTCCGGCGTGGCAGGTGCTGCAGCCGGTCTTGCTGGTGTGAGGATAGAGGCCGTCACTCCAGCACCGGAAGGCGCCGGTCACGCCCGAGGCACAGACGTGGGCCGCATCCTTGGCCTGGTCGTGACATCCGCTCTGGCTGCAGTCCGCCGTCGTCGCCACGTGGTTGGTCACGGCGTTCTTGCCTTGGGGCGAACCCACCCAGGCGCCGCCGTTATGACAGCTCGCGCAATTACTGGTGATCCCTGCCGCCCCGTGGTCGAACGTCGTATTGGCGAAGCTGCTGAAGTCGCCCGCGGTCTGGTTCCGATGGCAGCCGCTGCTGCCGCAGTCCGCCGCGGTCGGGATGTGCCGGGCCGGCTTGCCCTTCACCATCTGGTTGGCGAACAGCGTATCGGTCGCCTTGTGGCAGGTGCTGCAGGCGGTTCCGGCCGGTATCACTCCATGGTTCATGGCTGCCCCCCCCACGCTTTGCAACCGGGCAAAGCTGGTGAAAGCCCCGTCTTCGATCTTGACTGCATGGCAGTTCTCGCAGGCTGCCGTGGTCGGGATGTGGTTGGCCACCGCGTTCTTGCCGAAGGCGCCGGAGGAACCGTAGCTGCCCGTCTCGTCATGGCACACGGCACACTGGCCGCTGATCCGGAGGGCCGGATGGTCGACCACGCCGTCGCGGAAGCTGACGGGTGTCGGCCAGGAAGCCGTCACCGTCGCCCGGTGGCAGTCGTAGCAGTCGGAGCCCGGGAGCAGGCCCAGATCGGCGCCGCTGACCGTTACGTTCACATTGGGGGGGATATGGTTGACCATGGGGCCGCTCACCCCGGCGTGTTTGCCGTCGTGGCAGCTGTCGCAGCGGGTCGTGCCGGGCACCACCGGCGGGATCAAGCTGGAATGATCCCGGGCCTGGCCGAAGGACTGGGTGGTGTGGCAGTGCTCGCAGGTGTCCGGTGCGTTGCTGGCGACGTGGTCCTGCTGGTTGTTGGGGTCATTGACCTTGCCCACGATCAGCATGCGGTTCTGGGTGGTGCCGGTATGGCAGGTGGCGCAGGGATAGGAGGACACGGCGCTGGGACCGGTACCGCTCACGGTGAAGCCGGAGTGGTCCATCTGGGCGGCGGCGAAGCTGATGAAGTTCCGGTGACAGCGGTCGCAGGACAGATTGCCCGGATTGGGGATGTGGTCGGTGCCGCTGCTCCCGGTGGCCTTGGGCCAGGCCCCGATCGTCGGCATCTCCTGGGCGCCGGAGGCCGTATGGGTACCGCTGTGGCAGGTCGAGCAGCGGCCGTCGACGAAACTGGCTTCCCACGCGGCATTCTGGTGGTCGAACGCCCCGCCGGCGAAGCTGTCGTAATTGCGGCCGCCGCTCCACGACGCCGGATGGCATAGCTCGCAACCAGTACCCGCTGGCACCGGGATGTGAGTGAAGTTCTGGCCCGGTCCGCTCTGCCCGGTGGCCTTTACCCCGTCGTGGCAAGCCGCGCAGCCCGATGGGGATCCGCTGAAGCTGTGAGCCCAGGCGGCGCCACTCCAAGAGGTAAAGTTACTTTCGATGGCTTGCTGATGGCAGTCCTTGCACGGCAGTGCCGTCGGGATATGCAGCGCCGTACCGGAAACGTCCCGGTAGGTATTCGGGCTGGCCGGGAGCGTCCCGAACCAGCTCTTGCCATTCCCGTGGCAAGTCTCGCAGCCTTGGCTGATGGCGGCGGCAGGATGATCGGTGGCGGTACCGCTGAAGCTGACGAACTGGGCTGGATCGTGGCAGGCTTCACAGGGCGGGTCGGCCAGCAGCGCTTGACTGTGGATGGGCGAGCTGCTGCCGTCGGGGATGTGATCCAGTGCCGCTGCCGGCTTCAGGGGCTTGCCCTTGACCGTCTGATCGACGAAGCGGGTGTCGCCGCTGCCCTTGTGGCAGTCGGCACAGCCGCGGGTCACGCCGAGCTTTTCATGGCTCATGACATAGGTCACCGCGCCACTCGCCGGGTCGATGCCGAAGCTGCTGAAATTGGAGGTGCTGTGGCAGTTTTCGCAGGCACCACCCGACGCCGGGTAACTCACCGTGGTCAAGACATTGGTGGTGGCATCGAACACGCTGGCGTTACTCGCGATAGGGATGTGGCCGGCGGCGATCGTCTTGACGCCGTTGGCGGCGTAGCGGGTCGCGGGACCGTGGCATTGTGCGCAGCCGGCGCTGATGCCGGCATGGCTCATGGTCCATTTGGCAAAGCTGGTGGTGTCGCGGTGGCAGGCGGAGCAGTCCTGTCCCGTTTGCAGCGGGATGTGATCGGGCGCCGAAGCCAGGTTCTTCGGCGTGTATGCCGGCGGTTGCTGGAAGGTCGCGCCGTGGCAGAGCGCGCACTTGACGGTGTCCGCGCCGGCATGGTCCATGGTCGCGCCGGACCACTGCACGGCGGAATAGGGTGCCGTCGCACCGGCCAGGGCTGACTTGTGGCACAACTCGCAGCTGGTGCCCGGCAACACCGGAACATGGGCGGCCGTCAGCAGTGTCGCCCCATACGCCCCGGACCCGCTGTGGCACGAGCTGCAACCGGTCTTGCTGCTGTGCGGGTAGAGACCGTCGCTCCAGCATCGGAAAGCGCCGACCGCACCGGAGGCGCAGACGTGGGACGGGTCCTTCGCCTTGTCGTGGCAGCCGCTCTGGCTGCAATCGGCGCTGCTGCTGACGTGGTTGGGCACGGCGTTCTTGCCCAGCGGTGCACCGGTTCCGGCCCAGCGCGAACCATCGTGGCAGCTGGCGCAGTTGCCGGTCACACCCGCCGTCTGGTGATCGAAAGCCGTATTGGCAAAACTGCTGAAATCGCTCTTGGCCTGGTTCTGATGGCAGCCACCGCTGGCGCAATCCAGCGCGGTTGGCAAGTGGTTGGTCGGTTTGCCCTTGACCATCTGGTTGGCGAACCGCGTATCCGTCGCCTTGTGACAGGTTCCGCAGGAGGTTCCGGCCGGAACGACCCGGTGGTTCATGGGGGAGCCCTGAATTACCTGCAGCCGCGAAAAGCTCGTGAAGTCGTCCGCCGTGCCGTGGGCGTGGCAGCTTTCGCAGGTCGCCGTGGTTGGGATGTGATTGGCGACCGCATTCTGACCTTGGGCACCGGACGATGCGTAATAGCTGCCGTTGGCGTCGTGGCACAGGTTGCAATTGCCGGTGACGCCCAATCCCAGGTGATCTACCTTGCCGCCGGCGAAGCGGGTTGGTGCCGGCCATGGCGGCGCGACTTGAGTCGTGGCCCGATGGCAGCGGTAGCAATCTGCCGTCAGTGCCTGACCGAGACCGGGTTCGGAAGCTGCGGAGGGCTGAACGGCGGCATTCGGTGGAATGTGGTTGGCCATTTTCCAGCCGATTCCTCCGGCCTGGGTATGGCAGCTGTCGCACCGGGGCGTAACCGTGGTCGGGTTGGCGAAAACGGCCGGATCGGGGTAGGGCGGCACGGAACCGTCAGTCCGGCTCTGGTGGTTGCTGGCTCCGCCGAAGCTGGCCGTGCCGTGGCACTGCTGACACTCGGTCTGACGCACACCGTCCTTGAGGTGGTAGCTGTCGTTGGGATAGCTGGTATCGTTGACCTGACCAAGGATCAAGACATTGTTTTGTTTGCTGCCGGTATGGCAGGTGGCGCAAGGGAACGAGGCCGTGGTGCCGGGACCGGGGGTTGCGCTGCTGAGACTGATCCAGCCGTGGTCCATCCCGGCGCCGGAGAAACTGGTGAAATTCTTGTGGCAGCGGTCGCAGGACAAGTCCGCCGGATTCGGAATGTGGTCGCTGCCGACAGCGCCCGCCGTCTTCGGCCAGGTACCGACGGCTGGCATCGCCCTGGCCCCGGAGGTCGCGTAGGCGGCGATGTGGCAGCTGGTACACGTTCCGGGAGTCTGGGTGTTGGCGTGATAGCGGCCACCCTGGAAGCTGTCGTAGTTGCGGGTGCTGCTCCAGGATGCCTGATGACAGGCCTCGCAGGCGGACCCCGGATTCAGGGGAATATGGGTGAACGTTTTGGTGGGGCCGCTCGGACCCGTCGCTTTGACTCCGTCATGACAGGCCGCGCAGCCGCTCGGCGCACCGCTGAAACCGTGGTTCCAGCGGCCCGCCGCCCAGGAGACGAAGCCATCGTCGATGGCCTTCTGATGGCAGGTCTTGCAGGGTAGCGCGGTGGAAACATGGATGACCTTGCCGGAAGCATCCTGGTAGCTGCTGGGACTCTTCAACTGGGTACCGAACCAGGCTTTGCCGTCCGCATGGCAGACCTCGCAGCCTTGGGACAGGTCCGCGCCGGGGTGGTTGGTGTGGGTACCGGAGAAATGGATGAACTGGCCCTTGGCGTGGCAGGCCTCGCAGGGTGGGTCTGCGACCAGGGAACGGCTGTGGATCGCGGCGGCCTTGCCGTCCGGGATGTGGTTGACCGGCTTGCCCGTGACCCGCTGGCTGAGGAACTGGGTGTCGCCAGCGCGGTGGCAGTCGGCGCAGCCCTGAGTGACCCCGAGCAGTTCGTGACTCATGGCGTAGGTTGGTGTGTTGGTTCCGCCGATCACTCCGAAGGTCGTGAAGTTCGTGGTGCTGTGGCAGTTCTCGCAGGCGCCGCCGGCGGGCCGGTAGTTGAGGCTGCTCACCACATTTGCGGCGATGTCGTAGACGCTGTGATTGACGGCCACATCGATGTGCCCGGCCGGGATGGTGACCACCCTAACCCCGTTGCTGCCCAGGTAAGTGTTGGCAGTGCCGTGACAGACGGCGCAATCGGAAGCGATCCCGGCGTGGCTCATGGTCCAGTTCTGGAAACCGGCGAAGTCCTTGTGGCAGGCCGCGCAGTCCTGACCATCGAGCAGCGGAATGTGACGGTCGGCGACACCATTGATGTCCTTGGCGGCGTTGACGGCCATGGGCCGGTAGCCGGCGGGCTGCTGGAACACGGCACCATGGCAGGTGGAACAGCGGCTGGTGTCGGCCCCGCTGTGGTCCATCGCGGCGCCGGCCCAACGGGTCGTCGCGTAGGGTGCTGCGGCTCCGGTCAGTGCCGTCTTGTGGCAGAGTTCGCAGCTCTTGCCGGCCACCACCGGTATGTGGCCGCTGGTCATCAGGGTGGCGCCGTAGACCCCTGCGCCGGCGTGACAACTGCTGCAGCCGGTCCTGCTGGTGTGGGGATAAAGCCCGTCGCTCCAGCACTGGTAGGCGCCGGTCACGCCCGAGGCGCAGACATGGGTCGCATTCCTGGCCTGGTCGTGACAGCCACTCTGGCTGCAATCGCCGGTGGTCGCCACATGGTTGACCACTGACGTCTTGGCGGCGGGTATCTGGTTGCCGGCCCAGCTGTTGCCGTCATGGCAACCGGCGCAATGGTTGACGATTCCCGCCTTGGCGTGGTCCAGCACGGTACCGCCGAAACCAGCGTAGGCGTCGGGATCACCGGCGTCGGCCCTACTCTTGTTCATATGGCAACCGCCGCTGGCGCAATCCGCCGAGGTCGGGATGTGGTCCCGCGGTTTGCCCTTCACCAGTTGATTGGCAAATTCCGTATCCGTCTCCTGGTGACAGGTGCTGCAGGCGGTCCCGGCCGGGACGACGCCGTGGTTCATCGGCGCGCCCTGAACGATGCGAAGCTGCGTGAAGCCGGCGAAATCGTCGGGCGCGGTGTGGGCGTGACAGCTTTCGCAACCGGCAGCGGTGGGAATATGGTTGGCCACGGCATTCTTGCCCAAGGCGCCGGAGGACCCGTAGGAGCCGTTGTCGTCGTGGCAGAGACCGCACTGCCCGGTGATATTCAGGTTCAGGTGATCCAGGCTGCCATTGCGGAAGCTGAGCGGAGTGGGCCAGGATGCCGTGACTGTGGCCGCATGGCAGGCATAGCAGTCGGCATCCGGCAGAAGACCCAGTTCCGCGCCGGTAGGCTTGACTTTCACGTTCGGCGGGATGTGGTTGCTCATGGGGCCGTTGGCCTGCTTGCCGTCGTGGCAGTTCCTGCAGGGGGTGGTTCCGGGAACGACGCCCAATACATGGGTCACCGGATCGGTCAGCTTGGAATGATCCCTGGCTTCACCGAAGGACTGGGTGGTGTGGCACTGCTCACAGGTATCGGGGGCCGCGGGACGGTTGAGCGGATGAACATGGTCCAGCTCGTTGTTGGGATCGGTCACCTTGCCCACGATCAGCATGTGGTTCTGGGTGGTCTCGGTATGGCAGGTGACGCAGGGAAAGGACGAAGTCGCGTTGCTCCCGCTCCCGCTCACCTCGATCCCCGTATGATCCATCTGGGCGCCGGCGAAGGTCACGAAATTCCGATGGCAGTTTTCGCAACTGAGGTTGCCGGGGTTGAGAATGTGGGCGGTCCCCGTGCTGCGCTCCGCCTTGGGCCAGGTTCCTGTCGGCGGCATAGCCCGGGCGTTGGAACCGGTGTGGCCGCCCGCGTGACAGGCGGTGCATTTCCCGGCCACGAATGTCGATTTCCAGGCGGCGTTCTCGTGATCGAAGGTCCCGCCGTGGAAACTGTCGTAGCTGCGGCCATTGCTCCAGGAAGCCTGATGGCAGGATTCGCAGCCGGCATCGGATGGCAGCGGGATGTGGGCAAAGTTCCCGGCCGGACCGCCGGTTCCGGAGGCACGCCTGCCATCGTGACAATTGGCGCAGCCGGAGGGGGCGCCGCTGAAGTTGTGGCGCCAGGTTCCGCCGAGCCAGGACTTGAAGCCGCCGTCGATGGACTTCTGGTGGCACAGCCCGCATTGCCACTGCGACGAGGACGCGTCGATGTGGGCCGGTGCGCCGGCAGCGGTCTTGAACGACTCGGGAGTCTGCGGCGAAGTCCCGTACCACTTCCTGCCGATGCCGTGGCAGAGCTCGCAGCCCTGGCTGATGTCCGCCGCCGGATGATTGGTCGTAGCCCCACTGAAGTTGGCGAACTGGGTCGCGCTGTGGCAGACCTCGCAGGGTGGATCGGCCGCCAGGTTTCTGCTGTGGATCGGCGAAGCCCGACTGTCGGGGATATGGCCGGCCGGTTTTCCCTTCACGACCTGGCCGGCAAACCGCGTATCGGCAGACCTGTGGCAATCCGCGCAGCCCTGATTCACCCCGAGCTTTTCGTGGCTCATGGCGTAGGAAGGCAGGCCGGTTGCCGCATCGATCCCGAAGGATCCGAAGTTAGTGATACTGTGGCAGTTTTCGCAATCACCGCCGCCGGCCGGATACACCACCGTTCGCACCAGGTTGGCGGCGATGTCGTACACACGGGTGTTGGCAACGACGTTGATATGGTCCTGCGGCGTGGTCTTGACGCCATTCCTGGCGTAGCGGGTATCGGCCCCGTGGCAGGTGGCGCAGCCGCCGCTGATGCCGGCATGGTCCATGGTCCAGTCGGCAAAGCTGGCGGTGTCGGTATGGCAGACGACGCAGTCCTGGCCGGACTGGAGCGGAATGTGTGCCGCGGCGGCATCGGTGCCTTTCGGCCGATAGCCGGCCGGCTGTTGGAAGGTCGGCCCGTGGCACTGACCGCAGCTACCCGTATCGACCGCAGCATGGTTCATCGCGGCCCCGGACCATTGCATGGCGGCATAGGGTGCTGCCGTCCCCGTCAGCGCGTTCCGGTGACAGAGCTCGCAGCTCGCGCCGGAAACCGGGATATGCCCTGCAGACATTAGAGTGGCGCCGTACACCCCTGTCCCTGCGTGGCAGCCGCTGCAGCCGGCCGCGGAGAGATGGGGATAGCGGCCATCCGCCCAGCACCGGAAAGCCCCGATTTCCCCGGACGGACAGGCATGGGAGTGGTCGCGAGCCTTCTCATGGCAGCCGGCGGCGCTGCAATCCAGCCCGGCAGTGGCCACGTGATTGGGAACCGTGTTCGGGCCCAGTGGCGCCCCGGTTCCGGCCCAGGGCGTACCATCGTGACAACTGGAGCAGTTGCCGGCGATGCCGGCGGCCTGATGATCGAAGGCCGTGTTCGAAAAGCTGCTGAAATCGCCCTTGGCCCGGTTGGCGTGACAGCCGCTGCTGCCGCAATCCAGCGTGGTCGGGATATGCCGGACCGGTTTGCCCTTCACGAGCTGATTGGCGAACCGGGTGTCCCGGTCCAGGTGGCAGGTGCCACAGGTCTGCTGTTCCGGCACGGTGCCGTGGTTCATGGCGGAACCCTGCACCAGCGGGATGCGCTGAAAGCTTGCGAAGTCCTCCACCGCAGCATGTCCATGACAGGCTTCACAACTGGCCGTGGTCAGGATATGCCGGTTGGCGGCAATCTTGCCGAGCGCTCCGGAAGATGCGTAGGTTCCGTTCTCGTCGTGGCACAGCGAACACTGTCCGGTGATCTTGAGTCCGAGATGGTCCATGGTGCCTTCGCGGAAACTGATGGGGGTCGGCCAGGCGGTCGCGACGGTGGCCTGGTGGCAGCCGTAGCAATCCGCACCTGGCAGTAGGCCCAGCTCGGCTCCGGATGCCGGGACGCCGGGGTTGGGCGGGATGTGGTTGGTCAGCGGGCCGGTAACCCCGGAGTGTTTGCCGTCATGGCAGGCGTCGCAACGGGTCTTGCCGGGAATGACGCCAGGCTGATTGGTCAGCGGATCGGGCAACAGGGAATGATCGCGAGCCTCACCGAAGGACTGCGTGGTATGGCATTTCTCGCAGGTATCCGGGGCCTTGCCGTCGATATGGTCCTGCTGATTGGCGGGGTCGTTGATCTTGCCGACGATCAGCATCCGGTTCTGGGTGGTGCCGGTATGGCAGGTCGCACAGGGGAAGGACGACCGGGCATTCTGGCCGGATCCACTGACCGTGAAGCCGGAGTGGTCCATCCTGGCGCCGGCGAAACTGACGAAATTGCGATGGCATTTCTCGCAGGAGAGCTTGCCGGGATTGGGAATGTGATCGCTGCCTGCGCTGCCTTCCGGCTTCGGCCATTTGCCGATGTTCGGCATGCTAAAGGCATTGTAGGGATCGCCCGCGAACCTGGCGGTATGGCAGTCGACGCAGTCGCCGGTGATGGCCAAGGCGGCGTGATCGACAGTCCCGGTCAATTCCCAAGTGAGCGGTTTGGGCCAGCCGTTGTCGGGCGACATCGCCCGCTGATGGCAGCTTTCGCAACCGGCAGCGGGAGCGGTGGACGGGTTGGGAATGTGGTTTTCCGGGTCGCGGCCCAGGGAGTACTTGTTGTCGTGGCAGCCGGATGCCGCGCAGTCGCCGCTGCGGCCCGAGTGATCGTCCGACACCGCCGTCCGGAAACCGCCGGGCAGGGTCACGTCGCGATGGCAGTTTTCGCAGGCGCCCTTGATCGGATGCAGGGCGCCGTCCGCCTTTTTCGGCGGGCGCCCGACCACGCTCTGGCCGGCATGGGAGGCGCCGTCGTGACAGGTCGCGCAGGGAATGAAGACGTTGCCACGATCGGCGCTGATCACTCCGGCATGGACGTGATCCATTTGCGCGCCTTGCCAGCTCTCGGCGACGAACGGTGCTTCCCCGGTCAGCACGTTGCCATGGCAGACGAGGCAGTCGGCAGCCGTCGGGATGTGGTCACGGGGTTTCCCCTTTGCCACGTTCTTGCGGGGGTCGTGACAGGTTTCACAGGCCGTGGCGTCCCGCAGGATCTGCCCGTGATTCATGATCGACCCCTGGAAGCCGTTGACCAGATCTGCCTTGGAGGGGCTGTGGCAGGTTTCGCAGACGTCGTTCGAAGGCACGTGCCGAGCCGGCTTGCCGAGGGCACCCAATTTTCGGAATGTGCCCTGATGGCAAAGCACGCAAGCGGAAGAGATTGCGGCGGCCTGATGGCTCATCCGGGCGCGCTTGAACTTCGCATCCGGGTTGGTGTGGCAATTGCCGCAGGCGGGGCTTTTTACCGCCGGATTGCCCTCCGGTTGATCCAGCGGGATGTGGCCTGGGGGTGTCGGCGCGTTGCCCGTGCCCTTGGCGAGTACGCCGGCATGACAAGCGGCGCATCCGCCCGCGCCACCGGAGGCACCCAGCAACGCCGGGGCATGAACCATCTTCCATTTGGCGAAGGTCTTGGTGGAGGTATGGCACTCACCACAATTGGGGGCCAACCCGGGGTCGATGTGGTTGACGGCTCGCGCGTCGTCTGCGATGGGGCCGCGACCCCTCCACACCGGTGGAAACGGGGCGTCGACGATGGCCCGCGGCCGCCCCAGGCTTCCGACTGCGCCGTAGGTCCAATGGCCCGGGTCGTGGCAGCGGACGCAATCGGGGTCGCTCCATTTCTTCTTGCGGTATTTGATGCCCAGGGATGCGTGCTGGGTCGCTGCCATGACCCCGGAAATCCAGTCAGTGAACCCTTTGCGAATCGAGCCGGCGTGGCAGCGTTCGCAGGAGACCGGCTGGCCGTTCGTGGAAACCGTGGGAAAGTGCTGGTAGAGCTGGTCCGGGCCTGCCGGCCCCGAAGCCCTCCAGCCGTCGTGGCACTGAATGCAGTTCTTCCGAACGCCCTGATGGGTGAAGGTCCCGCCCAGCCAGGAGACAAACGGCAAGGGTGGATCGGTATTGCCGCCTTCCACCGTCGCGGCGTGGCACTGGTCGCAGGACTGACCGGCGGTTTCGATATGGCGGTCGTATTGCGCGGTTCCCGGAGCGAGATTTCCGTCGTGGCAGGCTTGGCACTTGCCATCGATGCCGGCGTGATTCATGACGGCGCCGGACCATAGGGCAAAGGGAGCGGCCGGTTGCTGGTTGATGCCGCTCACCGAGGTGCCATGACAGTCCGCGCAGTCGCGATCGCCGGGATTGGGAATGTGGCCATGGCCGAGGGCTGAACCGGCGTCTCCCATGTTCCATGGCCGGTGCGCCAGTTTCCGGAATCGTTCGCTGTGGCACTCGTCACAGCGGACTTGCGGTGCTCCCGTGTGCAGCTTTGCGAGATCGGTCGTGACGGAGCCTTTCCAGGTTTTCAGGTCTTCGTTGTAGATGTCCGTCGTCCAGGGAACATGGCAGACGGAACAGTCCACCTCATCGGGCGCGGGCAAGTGGCCGGGCTTCGGTGCCTGCTTCTTGCTGTGGGCCTTCCAGCGCAGGAATTGGCCGTTGTGGCAGCTGACGCAGTTGTTTTCGATGCCGTAGTGGATGTCCTCGAAGAGGACGCCGGCGAAGGGATTGGTCGCTTTCGCCGCCAGGGCGGTCGTCGCCAACAGGGAGCAGAGGCTCAGGGCCAGAACCAGAGAAAGATGCTTGATGGTCATATCTCCAGCTCTGAGGTCATCGTCATCGGCTACCCATGAAACCCGCAAACCGGTTGCTTGTAGTGGGCCGGCTGAGGATGGGCCCGATCGGGACCTCGTGGTCCCATGGCACGCCTTTTCCCTACAAATCGTGCTGAGGTATTTCACGCACAATGACGGGGGTTGGCGAAGTGTAGTCGTTGCCGAGACTATTTTTTTCGGGCCGGCCGCAATTCTGTTGCGGAGGGAGGTGAAATTCCCGATGGGGATGGGCAGGTGAGCCGTTCCAGTTCGGCCAGATGGTTCAGGGCGTGCTGCCGGTCTTCGCCGCACATCTGCGGCGACGGTTGCAGACCGGAACAGCAGGCGGGCCGTTCGGCTTTCCCGAAGAGACGGCAGCGGAACCGTTCATCCAGATGCGGACAGGGAAATCCGGCGGCTTTCCCTGCCGGCAGGCCGGGGAGCGGGGTGGAAATCGACGGGGCGATGCAGCAGGCACCGCAGTCCGGCCGGCAGTCCATTCAGGACTGCGGTAGGTACCGTTCCAGTTCCATGGCGGCGATGCGTTCACGGATGGTGGTTACCTCGGCAGCGCGATAGGGCCGCGCCGGCAGTTTTCCCCAGACCGGCGCCGGCCAGGCGTCATCGGTGCGGTAGCGCACCACGTGGTGCAGATGCAGCTGCGGTACCAGATTGCCGATGGTGGCGATGTTGAGCTTGTCGGGGCGGTAGGATTTGGCCAGGGCGGCAGCCAGGATGCAGGACTCGTCTAGCAGCTGCCGGCGATCATCCGGTGACAGCTGGAACAGCTCGGTCAGGCCGGGCCGCTGCGGCACCAGGATCAGCCACGGGTAGCGGCTGTCGTTCATCAGCAACAGGAGGGACAGGGGGAACCGTCCCAACAGGATGCAATCCCGTTGCAACGCCGGCTGCAGCTCAAACATGGCAGCCTTCGACGGTTTGGGCGGTCCGCTGACCGCTCCCTGTGAGGAACATGGCGTCGCCGTAGCTGAAGAAGCGGTATTCCTGCGCAACCGCGTGGCGGTAGGCGGCCATGACGGTGTCGTAGCCGGCGAAGGCGCACACCAGGGCCAGCAGGGTGGACTCCGGCAGGTGGAAGTTGGTGAGCAGGGCGTCGGTACAGCGGAATGGGAATCCGGGAGTGATGAACAGCCGCGTATCGCCCCGGTAGGGTGCCAGGTTCCCTCCCAAGGCCGCGGTTTCCAGGCTGCGCACCGCGGTGGTGCCGACGGCGACGACCCTTCCGCCACGGCGGCGGGTGTCCTCGACGGCGGTGATCGTGGTATCCCCCACTTCGCAGTATTCGGAGTGCATCCGTTGCTGGCTCAGCCACTCGGTCCGCAGGGGCTGGAAGGTGCCGCGGCCCACATGGAGGGTGACGCGGGTGGTGGCGATCCCCAGGTGGTGCAGGCGCTGCAGCATTTCCCGGTCGAAATGGAGGCCGGCGGTGGGGGCCGCGACGGCGCCGGGGCTGCGGGCGAACACCGTCTGGTAGCGGTCGCGGTCCTCTTCCCGGTCGTTCCGCACGATATAGGGTGGCAGGGGCATGTGGCCGATTTGGTCCAGAAGCTCTGCCACAGACGGGCCGGTGGGGTCGAACTCCAGCAGAAACAGATCGTCGTCGCGGGCGATCACGCGGCAGCCGTGGCCACCGTCCAGGATCAGCTCTGCCCCGACCCGCGGCGCTTTGCTGGCACGCAGATGGGTCAAGGCCCGGTAGGGGGCGACGATGCGTTCCACGAGCATCTCCAGGCGGCCGCCGCTGGCCTTGCGGCCGTATGCCCGTGCCGGCATGACCCGGGTGTCGTTGAAGACCAGCAGATCGCCCGCCCGCAGCAATTCGGGCAGGCCCGTGAACCATCCGTCCTTCCAACTCGCCGCGGCACCGTCGACGACCAGCATACGGCTTGCGCTGCGCTGGGGGAGGGGGTGTTGCGCGATCAGCCGCTGCGGCAGCTCGTAGTGCAGATCGCGCCGGCGCAGCGGATTGCCGCCGGCAACGGTCGCAGAATCTTCCGCTGCGGCGATGGCGTGGCCGGAATGCCAGTCGCCGGGGACTTCCTGCCGGCATTCGCTCTGTACCAAGGCTGCCAGGGGAGGGAGGGAGGAGGGTTCAAGCATGTGGATCCATTGGCCGCGATGGTCGATTACTGTCGGGGTGAGGCGACGGGGCTGGCGGGTAGCGCTGGCGCGGAGTGCGGGAATATATCGGATTCGCCGCCGAATTCAGAGATGGTGCGTTCTTTGCTTGCACAATGCAAGCCATACCGGGCGGGTATGCCGTCCTGGAATGTGATGATCTTTGCACTCCCGCGCCCGATCCTGGCTACAATAGTCCCACGTCTTCCCGGTGTTCTTCATCCCCTTTCCGACACAGGATTCAACGAGGTTGTCATGATGTTTCGCCCGATTCTTGCCCTTTCCGCCGCGCTGGCGGCAATCCCGGGGGCGGCATCCGCCGCTCTGTCGCCCGATGTCTCCGCCACCACAGTTCGCCAGGTCGTGCTGGGGATCGGGACGCCGGCGGAATGGACCAATATTCCTCACGAGAACATCGGCAGCCTGGTCCTGACCACGCGTACCTCCGATGCGGCCAGCGGTTCCGCCGTTCTGACCCGGCGCCTGGACGCCAGCCTCACCATGAACAGCGACCGCATCCTCGACGATGCGCTGCCGGCAACGGAAGTTACCATCCATGTGGTGCGTGCTTCGGTGGTCATCGCCCGCTGCGTTCTGGACCTGGGGCATTCCCTCGGCAGCCCCGAACAACAGGTCAACGACTACCGGCTGTTGCTGACCGAGCGCGGCGAGGGAAGCCTGCAGGCCGCCAGTGGCACTTGTGTCAACATCGACGCCGGCGGTGGCGAGTCGCCGGGCATTCCCGCTCTGGTGGAAACCGATGGGGTGCGCCTCGATACCACCGGTTTGCGGCTGCAGTCCCTGGCGGCGGTGCAGTAACGGGCGGCAGCGCCCGGTTGGCCGCTGCCGGAAGGCGTTGACGGAATCTCGATTCCCCAGCGAAAGCCTGCCGTCTCACTTTCTTCTCGATGAGCCCGGACGAGCGGCGCTGGTGTGTCCGCCGGCCGCCGCGGGTAGCGTTGCCTTGTGGGTCAACGGGAAACCGCGTTTTCCGGTGAAGGCCGCTGAGCAATCCAGGCCGGATTCAGCGAATCCCTAGCGGTTCAGCGTTTGTCGCGCCAGACATTCCAGTAATTCCTCTTCCTCCATCGGTTCCCCGAACAGATAGCCCTGGAATTGGCGGCAGCCCCGGTCCCTCAGGAAGTGGAACTGGTCCGCCGTCTCGACCCCCTCGGCGATCACCGGGATTCCGAGGGTGCCGCCGAGACTGATGATGGTGCGGACCAGTCCGGTGGTGCCGATATTGTCCGGCACGGCGCGGACGCAGGAACCGTCGATCTTGATCTGGTCGATGGGCAGCCGCTGCAGGTAGGACAGGGAGGAATAGCCGGTGCCGAAATCGTCCATGCTGAACCGGACTCCCAAGGCCTTGAGCAGGCCCATCTTGCCGATGGCGTCGTCGATGTCCTCCAGGATCAGGGCTTCGGTCACTTCCAGGATCAGCCGGTCCGGTTCGACCCCGGTGTCCGCCAGCAAGGATCGCAGGGAGGCGACGAAATCGGGCTGGCGGAACTGGCGGCCACTCAGATTGACCGCCAGGGTCAGGTCACGGGCCTCCGGCAGCACTGACCAGGCGGCCAGGCGCTTGCAGGCGTCGCGCAGAATCCACAGACCGAGCTGGCACACCTGGCCGGTCTCTTCCGCCAGCGGCATGAATTCCTTCGGAGAAATCGGTCCGCGCTGGGGGTGGTGCCAGCGAACCAGGGCTTCGACCCCGACCGGGCGGGCCGTTCCGTCCACTTGCACCTGGTAGCGGAGGTGCAGCTGATCGAGGTCGATGCCCTTGCGCAGGTCGTTGGCCAGGGTTGCCCGCGCCGCCAGGCTCTGCTGCATGGCGGGGTCGAAAAAGCGGATGGCGTTGCGACCGGCGGCCTTGGCTTGATACATGGCCAGGTCGGCCCGTTTCAGGTATTCGTCGGAGCGCCCCTCCTGGTCGCGGAACAGGGTGACACCGATGCTCGAGGTGCATTGGTGTTCCACTCTGGGCTGGGGACTGCCGGTTTGCGCTGCTTCCAGGAAATAGGGCTGGGCGAGGGCGTTGCGGATCTTCTCCGCCACCGCTTCGGCCTGGATGGCCGCCTGTGCCGGACTCTCGTCCAAATCTTCCATCATCACCAGGAACTCGTCCCCGCCGAGTCGCGCCACCGTATCCTTGGCGCGCACGCAGTGCTGCAGCCGGCGTCCCACCTCCACCAGCAGCAGGTCGCCCAGCTGATGGCTCTGGGTGTCGTTCAGGATCTTGAAGTTGTCGAGATCGAGAAACATCAGGGCGCCATGCTTGCGGCTGCGGGCGGAAGCGACCAGGGCCTGGTCGAGGCGGTCGGTGAGCAGGCGCCGGTTGGGGAGCCGGGTCAGCGGATCGTAGAATGCCAGTTGGCGGATCTTCTGTTCCGCCTGTTTGTGGGCGGTGATGTCGGAGAAGGAGGTGACATAGTGGGTCACCCGTCCGTCATCGCTCCGCACGGCGGTGATGCTTTGCCACTTGGGGTAGATCTCGCCGTTCTTGCGCCGGCACCAAACCTCGCCGCGCCAATAGCCCTGGTCGGCGACGCAGGCGTCGACGGTATCGAAGAAGGCCTGGTCGTGGCGTCCCGATTGGAACAGGGAAGGAGTCCTGCCGAGCAGTTCGTGTTCCGCGAAGCCGGTAATCTCGCAGGCGGCGCGATTGGCGCGGACGATGGTGTGGCCGGCGTCGGTGACGAAGATGCCGTCCTGGGTTTCGAAGGCGGTGGCGGCGATCCGCAATTCCTGCTCGGTGCGGCAGTGATCCACCACCATCGCGGCCAGCCGCGCGTAGTCCTGCAGTTGTTCCGAGTCGGCGCCGCGTGGCGGTTTCTGCGGCTGCCGATGCAGCAGCAGGCTGCCGATGGCGTGGCCGCGGGAGTTCACGATGGGTTCGATCCAGACCGCGCGCAAGCCGGTCTTGCGGGTCACGCTCCGGTACGGCCGCCACCAGGGCAGATGGAGCACGTCGGCTACGGCGACTCGGTTCGTCACTGGCGCGTTGCCGCCCTCGGTGTCGACGTTCTGGGCCAGCCGCAAATAGCATTCCGGCGGCGGCCGGCCGCTGCCGTGGGTGGCGTATTCGCCGTTGCTGCCCTGCAGCAGGATGCAGCATTTCATTCCGCCATGGCGGACCTCCAGGTGGTGGCAATAATCCCGCAAGATTTCGGTGAGGGACTGGCCGCGGGTGATGCGGCCGAGTACTTCGTTGCGCAGGCTCAGGTCGGCGCTGCGTTCGGCGACGCGGGCTTCCAGCGACTCGGCGGTTCGCCGCAGATCCCGCTCGAGACGGCTGGCCGCGTCCAAGGCCTGGCGCAGCCGCCGGTTGAGGCGCAACACGTAGTGGAGCAGGGCGCCCGAAGCCAGCAGCAGCAACGTCGCGGCGACCACGATCTCGGGGGCGTGCCGCAGCAAGGCCGCGAACCAGTCGGCTGCCACCGATTGGATTTCCGGGTTGGTCATGAAGCCGGGCACCATTGCAGAGACGTCATTCGGTTCCATCTGCTTGGATCGGATGGCTCGACTCGCGAAGGTGCATGCCAGGAGGCGGTTCGGGAACGGATGGTTGCTTCAGCGGACGGTGGATGCCCCGGCGGGGCCGCTTGGATTGCCGAGGCTGGCCCCACTGGCGGAGACGGCGGCGGAATCGGCAGCGCCAATTATAGTCTTCGGCATCACGCCGGGCGACTCTTGGGGCGGGTTGCCGGCGGTGGTTCTTCGCCGCGGCGGATCGGCCGTCAGGCGGCTACATCCAGAATGACGATGCTGACGTCATCGTTGAAGGGCTGGCCGTTACAAAACTCTTGCAGGGCGTCGAGGATGTGGCGCAACGCCCGCTCCGGCGGCTGACGCCGGGTCTTCCGCAGCACGCTGCAGAGGCGGCTGAATCCGAAGAATTCTCCGCTGCGGTTCTGGGCGTCGGTGGCGCCGTCGGTATAGAGGAGGATGCGGTCTCCCGCACTCAGTTCGACCGACTCCTCGGCAAACGGGACGTTGCGCCGCACTCCCAGAATCATGCCGTCGGCGTCCAGCTGGCGGCACTGGGAAGTGCCTGCCGGCAGCAGCAACGGGCAGTTGTGGCCGGCATTGGCGTAATACAGGCGGCGCTGGTCCGGGGTGTAGCGCAGATAAAACATGCTGATGAAGAGGTCGGCGCCGCTGAGGTCGTCGTGCAGCACCTCGTTGAGGGTGTGCAGGATCCCCGCCACCCCGTGGCCGGCGCGGCCGCAGCTGGCCAGCCGCATTTCCGCCTGGAGCGCGCTGCGCGCCTCCGCCATGATCAGGGCCGCACCCACGCTATGGCCGGAAACGTCGGCGATGACCGCGTCCAGACCCTCCGCCGACTGAAAATAGTCGTAGTAATCCCCGCCCACATGGGCCGCCGGCAGACAGGCGCCCACCACCCGTACCCCGCTATTGTTCAGTGCGCCCTTGGGCAGCAGCGATAGCTGGATCTGTTTGGCGATCTCCAGTTCATGGCGCTCTTCCGCGGCGCGGCGCAATTCGGTGACGTCGCTTTGTACCCCGATGAAGTGGGTGAGCTTGCCGGAGTCGTCGTGTACCGGCGAGATTACCAGGTCGTTCCAGAAGGCGCTGCCGTCCTTGCGGTAGTTCTTGAGGATGACCTCGCAGCCGCGCCCGTCCTGGAGGGCGGCGGCAATGGTCTGGATCGCTTCGGGGTCGGTTTCCGGTCCCTGCAGTATGCTCATGCTGCGGCCGAGCAGCTCGTCCTTGGAGTAGCCGGTGAGCTTGGCCAAGGCGTCGTTGACGTAGATGTTGGGATTGTCGGCAGCGCGGGCATCGGTGATGTCGATGCCGACGCGGGCGGCTTCGATGGCGCGGTCGCGCAGCCGCAGGGCGTCCTCGTACTGCTTGCGGGCGGTGATGTCGCTGTCCACGCCGCGCCATTTCAACAGCCGGCCGTCATGGTCGAACAGTGGGGATCCGGTCGATTCCGTGTACACCTCGTGGCCATCACGGTGCCGGTAGCGATTGATCAGGCGGCGGAAACTCTTGTGGGCGGCGCTGTCGGTGATCAGCTCCGACCACATCGCCTGGTCTTGCGGGGTCATCAGGTCGCGGTAGTGCTTGCCGATGATTTCGTCCGGACGGTAGCCGAGGATGCCGAACACGGCGTTGCTGGAGTAGGTGTAATGGCCGCTGGGGTCCTGCTCCCACAGCCACTCGCCGGTCATCTGCGCCACCTGCTGGAAGCGCTGCTCGCTTTCCAACAGCGCCTGCTTGGCCAGTTTCTGTTCGGTGATGTCCTGCTGGGTGGCCAGCACATGGGTCACCTTGCCGTCCTTGTCCCGCAGCGCCGAGAGGGTCTGTAGCGCCCAATAGGTCTCGCCCCGGTGGTTGCGGCATTCCAATTCCTCCTGGCGGCCGCCGCTGGTGTGCAGCACGTCCAGTTGCTGTTGCAGGCGCGCATGGGCGGAATGGGATGTCTGCAGCAGGGACAGGGCCTTGCCGGTCACGTCCGCGGCGGCATAGCCGGTGAGGCGGGTGAAACCCGGGTTGACGTACTCAAGCAGACCGTTGATGCCGGCGATCATGACCGCGGAAGGACTTTGTTCCACCGCCCCGGTGAGCAGCTTGACCCGTTCCTGCGCTTGGCGCAGGCGGGTCAGATCGTGCATCACGGCAACGAACAGACGCCGTTTGCCGATGCGCGCATCGCCGATGGAGAGGTATACCGGCAGCAGCGAACCATCCTTGCGTTTGGCCATCACTTCCCGGCCGATGCCGATGATCTTCCTCACCCCGGTATCGAGATAGTTCCGCAGGTAGCCGTCGTGGGCCTCATGGTCGGGGGACGGCATTAGCAGGCTGACGTTGCGTCCCATCACTTCCTCGCTGCGGTAGCCGAACATCCGCTCCGCGCCCCGGTTGTAGAGCTGGATCCGGCCGCCATCGTCGGCGGCGATGACGGCGTCGACCATGGTGTCGAGGATTGCGTCGAGCTTGATCTCGTTGTCGCGCTCCGCCGCCTCGCAGCTGAGCGGCTCCAGCGGTTCCCAGAAGCGTAACAGCGCGTCCGCCGGCACACCGCTTCCGGCCAGCCGCGCCAGGCGGTAGCGGACCGCCAGCGAGCTGCCGTCGCCGCAGCGGAAGCTGGCTTCCGCTTCGATGGAATCGGAGCGGCGGCTGGCCAGCGCCTGCAATGCCGCGGCCAGACCGGGCGGGGCGAAGGCAGTGGTCACGGCGGTTCCGATCAGTTCACCGGATTCCCGCCGCAACAGGGTCAGGGCCGCGCGGTTGGCGGCCCTGATGTGGCCGTCGGCGGTGAGCAGGCAGATGGCCTCCGGGAGTGCGTCCAGCACTGCCTGCGGGTCATGGAGGCGCGCTTTCACCGGGTCATCACCAGGGGGCTACGCCGAACCAGCGCAGATGAAAATGAAGGACCAGACCGTAGGCGGCGATCGCCAGCAGCGGCTGCCACCACTTGAATTCGCTCCAGATCAGCCGGTTGCGTCCGCTGCGGATCGCCGCCCCCGGGACAACGGAGGTGACGGCTGCGAAGCGGTCCCACTGCTTGCCGAGGCTCCGCCGCCGCTTGCCGTCGATGGACAGCATCCCGCCGAGCACCAGTGCCAGGAGGGAGCCGAACAGCAGGAACGCGGCGACGTCGCCGTTGACGATCAGATGGGTCAGGGCCCACAGGGCCACCCCCCACAGGAAGGGATGGCGGGTGAGCCGCACCACCCCGACCGCCGGCCGGTCATCCGCCAGCAGCCGCTCTCCGTTGACCGCCGTCGGATTGGGGGTGGTGAGGCCCAGTACCGCCAGCAGGAATGCCACCAGCATCAGGACCGCCGCCAGCGGCCGGAACCAGTACAGCTGTCCCCAGGTTTCCACATAGCCGGCATAGCGGTAGGCGTGGATCAGCCACACCAGGCCACCCAGGGAAAAGACGGAAAAGGCAGCCCGGTAGCGGGTTTCGCCCAGTCGTTCCACCAGGACCCGGCGCAGGGAGGTGCCGGCGATGCCGAAATGCAGGCCGGTGAAGAACAGGGCGGCAAGGATGAGTTGCGTCATGGGATGGGTCCGGATGGTCGGGTAGGTCAGGCTGGGGCCTTTTCCTGCAGCCGCGGCAGCAGTTCCGTCAGATTGCAGGGGCGGGTGCGGGAGTCCAGCTGGTCGCGCAGCAGGCGGTCCCAGGCGGTGCGGCAGGCCGACGCCGAACCGGGCAGGCAGAACAAATAGGTGCCGTTGGCGACTCCCGCCAGCGCCCGCGACTGGATGGTGGAGGTGCCGATCTCCTGGAACGACACCGCCCGGAACACTTCGCCGAAGCCTTCCAGGGTCTTGTCCAGCAACACGCCGACCGCTTCCGGCGTGCCGTCCCGGCCGGTGACCCCAGTGCCGCCTGTGGTGAGGATGATGTGGACCGCGGGATCGGCGATCCAGGCGGAGACCACGGCCCGAATCCGGTAGATGTCGTCCGCCACCAGACGCCGCTCTGCCAGCCGGTGGCCGGCGCCCTGCAGGCGTTCCACCAGGGTCTGGCCGGACTGGTCGGAATCCAGCGTGCGGGTATCGGAAACGGTGAGGACGGCGACGTTGAGGGAGATCGGATGAAGGGCGGCGTTCATGGGCGGATTCGGCATGGCTGGCGGCGGTGCTGGCGCCAAAGCTACTCCATCCGCAGGTCGGCGACAATCGAGGATCCCCCGTGGGCGGTGCGGGAGACTTCCACGCCGGGCTTTGCGGCGCCGGCCGCCGGTGGCGATGCGCTCCGGTGGCGCGGGGATGGTCCAGCCCGTTTCACCGGTGTTTCACGCGTGAAACGGTAGCCGGAGGCATGTTTCACGCGGAAACAGCGGTTGCCCGGCGGTGTGGCTCGATGCCCGTTCCAGACCGGCAGACGCGGGAAATCGGGAGATGGCACGATTCCTGACATGATATCAGCAAGTGCTAATGTGCATGGGCTCGGCCGGGTATCCCTCCCCGGCCGAAACACGCCGAACCGAATCACGAGTCTGGACCGCCATGAAACCCGTATCCATCCAGTCGACCCCATGCGCCGGACCAGCCGGTATGCGGTGGGAGATCGGCCTGGTGCTGATCATCAAGTTCCTGTTGCTCGGGATTCTCTGGTTCGTGATTTTCCGCGCCGATCCGGCCCAACCGCGGCCTTCCTCCGCCGCCCTGTTTGCCGCCACGGCGGTATCCTTCCCTGTCAACAACGGAGCAGCGCCATGATAACCGGTGACGATATCGTCGATCTGTCCAGGCTTCAGTTCGGCCTGACCGCCCTCTATCACTTTCTGTTCGTGCCCCTGACCCTCGGCATGACGTTTCTCCTGGGCATCATGGAATCGGTTTACGTGATGACCGGCAAGCAGGTGTACAAGGACATGACCCGCTACTGGGGCAAGCTGTTCGGCATCAATTTCGCCATGGGAGTGACCACCGGCATCACCCTGGAGTTCCAGTTCGGCACCAACTGGGCCTACTACTCCCACTACGTGGGCGACATCTTCGGACCGCTGCTGGCCAGCGAAGGCTGGATGGCCTTCTTTCTCGAATCCACCCTGGTGGGGCTGTTCTTCTTCGGCTGGGACCGGCTCAGCAAGGTCCAGCACCTCACGGTCACCTGGCTGCTGGCGTTCGGCACCAACTTTTCGGCGCTGTGGATCCTGCTGGCCAACGGCTGGATGCAGTATCCGGTGGGGTCGGAGTTCAATTTCGACACCCTGCGCATGGAGATGACCAGCTTCGCCGACATCTTCTTCAATCCGGTGGCCCAGGTGAAATTCGTCCACACCGTGGCGGCGGGTTACGTCACCGGCTCCATGTTCATCCTCGGGATCAGTTCCTGGTTCCTGCTCAACCGGCGCGACATCGGCTTCGCCCGCCGCTCCTTCTCCATCGCCTCGGCCTTCGGCCTGGCTTCGGTGTTGTCGGTGATCGTGCTGGGGGACGAGAGCGGCTACACCTCCGGCGAGACCCAGAGGATCAAACTGGCGGCGATCGAGGCGGAATGGGACACCCATCCGGCGCCGGCGGGTTTCACCCTGATCGGCTTTCCCAACCAGGAGCGGGAAGAGACTACTCTGGCCCTCAAGCTGCCCTGGGTGCTGGGACTGATCGCGACCCGTTCCATCGACGAAAGCGTCAAAGGCATCAAGGAATTGCGCCAGGACAGTGCGGCCCGCGTGCGCAGCGGCATGCTGGCCTACGGCGAACTGCAGAAGATGCGCGGCGGTGACCGGTCGCCGGCGGTGAAGGCGGCATTCGAACAGCACAAGGCGGATCTGGGCTATGGCCTGCTGCTGAAAAAATACACCGCCAAGGTGACCGATGCCAGCGAGGCGCAAATCGTCCGGGCCGCCCGCGACACCATCCCCAAGGTCGCGCCCCTGTT
>Ga0233425_10003710_pt1 | contig 27120 bp, 22 predicted proteins | sample Watercolumn_Towu_2_FD_181712 | JGI IMG/M metagenome (GOLD analysis project Ga0233425, IMG submission 181712) | Freshwater microbial communities from Lake Towuti, South Sulawesi, Indonesia - Watercolumn_Towuti2014_140_MG | ecosystem: Environmental > Aquatic > Freshwater > Lake | place...
ACAACGGCACCGACTCGTCCATGTACTACGACTGGACCTGCGGCGGGTACGAGCCGTGCTGGTACAACGACATCAACCCGCCGGGCTACACGTCCCGCTACTTCATGTGCGACGTGGCCGACAAGCGCTAGCGACGGCTTCACCTCTCACCACTTCCATTCAGATGCAAGGACGGGCGCAATGAGCACCGGTCTTCGGTGGACAGACTTCGACAGTGGATGGTCGCAATACTGACCTTCCCCCGACGTTGGGGTAGTATGTGTCGTGGAGCCCCGGAAGCGCGGGAGTGAGGAGCAGAACATGAATCACCTGGGGATGCAGGCGCGACGGCTTTCGATCATCGTCACGTCGCTCCTGCTATCGACGCTCGTGTACATGACCTTGCAGTCGTGCAAGAAGGAGCCAACCGTCACGTCGGAGACGAACTGCACCAACGGGTTGGACGACGACGGAGACGGAGCCATCGACTGCGATGACTTCGATTGCGGATTCAGCCACCCTGAGATCTGCAACCAGACCGATGGCGACCTGGACTCCGATCAGGACACGGACCAGCCGACGGACGGCGACACGGACCACGGCGACGGCGGGGGTGACAGTGACACTGATGTGGACATCGATTTCGATCTCGACCCGGATGTGGACGGCCCCTGCAACCCCGACGGCAACGTGTGCGACTGGTCGTGCGAGCGGCACACCGACTGCATGCTCGTCTTCGACACGTTGAACTGCTGCGGTGGTTTCCCCCACCGCATCGATGGGGAGATGGTTGCCTGCGTCACGGCCACGCACCGCGACCGGCTCGGGGTCGATCACTGTGTCCTGCCGTGGCACCCTGGAGATCCGATCCCGACGGTGCCGGCGGGCTGCGCGCCGTTCTGCGAAGGTGCGTCCTGCCCTGCATGCCCGGAGACCGATGCCGCGATGCGCGCGGTGTGCCACGACGGCGAGTGCCGAGCTCTGTGCTCCAACTGCTGCCTGACGGATGACGACTGCCCCGAGGGCGCTCGATGCGTCGATCCCACGCATGAAGGGACCTCGAGGTGCGTGACGGGCGAAGACGCGTGCACGACCGACGAGGAGTGCCTCGCGATGGAAGAATTCTCCACGTGCACGGGGTGCATCTGCGGGGATGCGAATTCCGACGGGCTCAGGGACTGCGCCTGCTTTGGCTGCGGCGGCGACGTCGAGGTCCCGTGCCTCAACGACCGCGCCTGTGGCCCACACGAGTTCTGCATCGACGGCGATTGCGTCTTCCAGGGAGACGATGCGTGCCTCGAGGGTACGGAGGACTGCTCGCCGTGCGGCTTCTGCGAGCACGATCCCGACTCGCCGCCCGGGACGATGCGAGGTCATTGCATTCCGCTCGACTGGGGCGACGTCGGACCTCCGGCGGACTCGGACTGTGAGTAGCCCAGGGCGCGGCCTGTCGCGGAACCTCGTCTCAACGAACAGGAACGAACCGTGAGCAGATCGGAACTCGCGCTGGTCACGATCGTCACGACCCTGGTGGCATCGTGCACGCTCGTGTCCGGGCTCCAAGACTTCACATTCAACACCACCGATGGCGACGCCGACAGTGATGTCGAAGCCGAGGCCGACGTTGACGGTGACACGGAGAGCGACGCTGAGAGCGACGCTGACCACGACGACGCGTCACCGGCCGTTCGCCCGGTGGACATGCTCTTCGTGGTGGACAACTCGTCGGGGATGGGACCCAAGCAGCGTGTCTTCATCGAAGCTGCCACGGCCCTCCTCCGCGAGCTCGTCGTACCCACGGCTGACCCGATCGGCACGGTCCCGCCAGCCGTGGCGGACCTGCATGTCGGCGTGATCTCGACCGACATGGGCAGCGGTGGGCAGACCCTGCCAACGTGCTCGGACGATCCGTTCAGCGGCGACGACGGCCGTCTCCACGCCGAGGGCATGCGGGACGGGTGCATGGACTCGTACAACGCCGGCGACTGCAGGCGGGCCCGCTGTCCGTGGCTGACGCATTCCACCGAGCACCCCGACGACGGGTCGATCCCGGATGACTCACCCATCTGGGACGACTTCTCGTGCATCGCGGAGCTCGGGACGTCCGGGTGTGGCTTCGAGCAACCGCTCGAGTCCGCACTGACGGCCTTGACGACGCAGGCGGCGCCGGGGAATCTGAACGCCGGGTTCCTCCGCGACGACTCGGTCCTGGTCCTCGTGTTCGTCACCGACGAGGACGACTGCTCCGCTGCCGACGATCACATGTTCGATCCCGATCAGACGGACCCCGGGCCCTACAACGTCCGATGCGCTCTCCGCACGGACCTCCTCGAGCCTCCCCAGCGATACATCGAAGCCTTCAAGGCTCTCCATCCAGCCGAGGGGGCGATCGTCGTGGCCGCGATGGTGGGGGTCCCTTCCGACGGTTCATGGGAACCAGGCGATCCCCTCGACGTGCTGCGCGAGCTGGTGCGCACCGATCCCGAGAATCCGACGCAGATGATGCCGATCTGCGAAGACGGCGTGCTCGGACTCGCCCTGGTCCCCACCAGGATCGTCGAGGTCGTCTACGGCTTCGGGGAGCGAGGGATCATCGGTTCGATCTGCGATCCGCACCCCACGTCCCTGACTCGAGATCCGATCGTCGTGATCCGCGAGGCGATGCTCGCGGAGTAGCTACTGGCAGCTCCCGTCCACGCACTGGCTGCCGCTCCCGCAGTCGTGGAGGCACTCGCCGCAGTTGTACCTGTCCGTCCTGATGTCGGTGCAGGTCCCGAGGCAGCACGTCCACCCCTCGGAGCACGCATTCCCGCATCGCCCGCAGTGACCGACATCGGTGAAGGTGTTGACGCACTGGCCGTCGCAGCACTCCTGGCCGCTCTCGCACGCGTGGTCGCACGATCCGCAGCTCTCCGGGTCGCTCGAGAGGTCGCGGCAGCCTCCGGTGCAGCACTCCTCACCTTCGGGACAGCGTTCCTCGGTGGAGCAGAGGCACTGGCCCTCGGTGCACTGGAGCCCACCGCAGGAATGGCCGCACTCACCGCAGTTCTCGACATCGTTCATCAGGTCCCTGCACCCATCGGAGCAGCATCCCGAACCCTCGACGCACGGGTTCGCCGAGTACCCCTCGCAGCCGCAGCGTCCGCTCGCGCAGGTGTTCGAGCGGTCCACGGGGCATGCGTCGCCGCACCCCCCGCAGTTGAAGTAGTCGGTATCCGTGTCGATACACGCCCGGATGTGAGCACAGCACGTCTCGCTCAGGCTGCATCCCGCTCCGGACTCCGGATCGCACTCACGGAGACAGAAGCCGTTCACGCACACCCGGCCCGTGGGACACGGGGGCTGGCACGTGCGGTCCCTGCAGATCCCATCGACACACGACTGCCGCTCGGTGCAGGGGGGTGAGCACTCCTGGGCGTGGTGCTGGCTCTCGCATGCGACCACACCGAGGACACACGCGACCAAGTAGGGGTATCGCATCTCGCCGACGATTCTATGGATCGTAACGGTGCTTGACCAGAGGAGCCTCGACTGGCCAACATCCGGGTGATGGAACGGTCCGTGGCGATCCGAGACGCACGGAGGGCGCTCGCCGACGGGCACGCGGACAAGGCGCTCCGCCTCTTCTGGTGGCTCGCCGAGCAGACCCACGTCCCGGAGCAGGAATATCACGAAGCGGCCGATGGTCTGGCTCGATCGTATGTCGCCCTTGGTCGACGACGTGCAGCCGGGTTCGTGTGTCAGTACCTCGGCGATCATCGGGCGGCTCTCGAGATGTTCACAGGCACGCCCTCGGAGGACGCGGCTCGAGTCGAGGAATCACGAGGCGGTTTCCAGGTCGCCGGGCAGCTCTATTTCGAAGCCGGACGGACTGCCACGGCGGCCATCTGCTTCGAGAAGGCGAACGTCTTCGACAAGGCGCGGCTCCTCTGGGAGCGTTTGCTCGCCGATCCCCACGTGCGGCGCGAGCCGTACCATGCAGCCCTCGCGGCCTTCAACCACGGACGGTGCTGCAAGGCGCTGGGCGACAAGGTGGCCTCTCGCCGTTCGATGATCGAGGCGGTCCACCTCCTCGAGGAGGCCGCCGACATCTTCGAAAGCGCTGGGACACGGGAGCGCGCGTTCGACTGCTTCCAGGTCCTGCTGGCCATGGGCGCTGACACGCAAGGCGCTTTCGAGAACCTGGCAGAGGGGTACCTCAACTGCATCCGCATCCTGAAGGCCGACAACCTCAGGTACTACGTGCTCCAGTACTACGAGGACTTCCAGCGGCAGGCGCTCGATCGGGAGGAGTACCACGCGGCTGCCACGCTCCTCAGGGAAGCGGCCGATTACACGCAGCGGGCGGGGCTGCCGTACGACCGCCACTACCGACGGCGTTCCGCGGAGACGTGGGTCCTGACGTCCGAGAAGGTCCTCGAGCGCGGACATCCGGCCGAGCTCGCGGAGAACGCGCTGCTCGCCGCGATCGACCTCTACGGTACACTCGGTGACTACCGCGGAGTCGGAGAATGCTACACGAGGGCCGGTCGTCTCCCGCTCGACCAGGAGCGGACGAACAGGTACACGAAGATCGCCGCTCGGTACCGGAACGTACCAGCCCCGACCGAAGGATCGGCCGCCTTCCCGGAGTACCTCCGACAGGAATCGGCGTACCCTGACGTCTGGTTCCTCGACCTCGTGGAGTGGGAGCAGAAGGGTGACTTCCGGGAAGCGCCAGCGGACCTGATCGCGTCCAGCGAGTATCCCGAATCGATCAAGCGGCGCGCCCTGCTCTGTCGCCTCGAGCTGCTCGCCGCGGAGGAGTCTGGCCCGCTCGGGGACGATGCCCTCGTCCGGGTCGCGCTCCGCCTCGGCCAGCTCACGACCTACACGGCGCTGTCACCGCTCGAGAAGCTCTATGAGAACGGCACGGAACGGGTTCGGGCGGCCGCGATGAGCGCCATCCGCGGCCTGTTCTTCAAGAGGAGCTTCGGGCTGCTGGGGAAAGGGCTCCGCGACGAGGCCGCCTCGGTCCGGAAGGAGGCTCTCGAGGCCGTGAGGGCGCTGCATTTCACTCACGCCCTCGAGCCGCTCACCCGGCTCTATCGCGAGCACAAGGACAACCACGTGAGGTTGACCGCGCTCCAGAGCGTCGGGAAGATCTCGAGCCCCGATGCCGCCGAGTTCCTCCTCGAGGTCGTGCGCAACAGCGAAGGCAAGGAAGCGGATCTGGCCAAGGACCTGCTCTCGCAGCTCAGTCATCCCGAGATCGGTCCGCTCCTGAGGCGACACGCATTGTCAGAGCGGACCGATGCGCGCGATCGCATCGCCGACATCCTGCGCAGGCGCGGCGAAGCTGTCAGGTGAGAGCAGGGTCGCCTTGAACGTGCGTGTGACGGCCTTGAATGTTCGTGCCTCGGTCTCGAACGTTCGTGAATCGGCTTCGTACATTCATATGCCGGTCTCAAACATTCACCCGGTAGCCTCGAACGACTCAGAATCGGCCCCGAACGAATCTGCATTTGCCTCGAATGTGGATGTGTTTCCCTCGAACGTTTCTGCATTTGCCTCGAATGTGGATATGTTTCCCTCGAATGTTTCTGCATTTGCCTCGAATGTGGATGCGATTTCCTCGAACGTTCGTGTGTTTTCCTCGAACGCTTCAGCATTTACCTCGAATGTGGATGTGTTTGCTTCGAACACATATGCGATTGTCTTGAACGTTGGCTCGTTTGCCTCGAACGCAGGGGTTTTCTGAGGAAACAGGCATCGAAGCAGACAACGGGACTGCTCTCTGTCGACCACGAGCGTGGTCATCCAGTGGCTACTCGCAGCCAGAGTCGGGCGGTGGGCCGGCATCACCCCAGTCGAGCGGGACGCAGTGTCCTCGCAGATCGGACGGCTCGGGGTCGCGTCGACAGAAACCGCACGGGCCGCACTCCAACGTTCCCTCACGGCACGAGTCTTCGCCCATGTAGACGCATCCTTTGTTGATGCAGAAATAATGGTCATCGCAGTCACGATCGGTCCTGCAACCGGGTGGACCGCCACCGTCGGGGCCACACGCCCAGCAGCCGCAATCGTTCAGACCGTCGTGGGTGATGTCACCACAGTTGCAATCGAGACAGTCTGAGTAGATCGGCAACGCCAGGCAATCTTCGCGCGTCGCGCATTCATGATCGCCCGCGATGCACCTGAAAAACCCTTCGTGCAAGGGATCGACGCAATGCGATCCTTCCTCGCAGTCGCGGTCCGTGACGCAACAGGTCGAGCACACGGCGCGGCATTCGCCTTCGTGACACACGGCGCGCATCGCGGGATCGATGTCCTGGCACACCGGGCAGGACGCACCGTCGCAGAACGGGGTGCAGCCCGCCGGCACTGTCGGTATCGAATCACCAAAGTGCCAGGGCAGGACGCAGCGATCGACCGCCAACCGGTCGCGGTGCGTGGCGGTGACGCAGGCCACCATCTCGTCGCTGACGTGAGTCTTGTGAGGGTACCCTCCGCAGCAGTTCAACGTGTCGAAGACGAGCATACAGTCGCTGTGCCGCTCGCACGACCAGTCGCACACGTTGCCGTCGGAGTTGCAAGGTCCGTCCGCATCGAGGTCGAAATCGATGTCCGCATCCACGTCGCTGTCGCTTCCGCCCTCGTCGTGGTCCGTGTCGCCGTCCAGAGGTTGATCGGGATCCTGGTCGGAGTCCGAGTCGCCGTCCGTGGGGTTGCAGATCTCCGGGTGGCTCAGGTGGCAGTCGATGTCCGCGCAGTCCGTGTCTCCGTCGCGGTCGTCGTCCACGCCGTTGCTGCAATCGGTCTCGGTCCCAGGCGTGGTCGGGTCGTCACACGCCTGCAACGCGAGATACAACACCATCGCCACTGCCACGGCACCAGCGACGACCAGCACCCGTTGTGCTCGTGTCGCCCCCGTTCTCATCTCACTACTGGTCATGTTCGACCCCTCCCATTCACACGTCGATGTCGAACCAGATCCCCTGGCATACCATCCTACTTCATCGCGAGAAGTCAGTACGTCCCCGGGATGGGCTGCGCGCTCGAGCCCGTGCCCTTGTGGCCGAGCTCGTAGAGCTCCTCGTAGGTGGCCGGCCCACCGTCGAGAGGCGACGCAACCTTGGACTGAGCCATGCGGTCGAAGACGACGACCTCCGAATACTGCGGTCCACGCTTGAGGACGGTCAGGTCGACCGATCTCGAGGGATCACCCGGCGGCCTCGGCGTTGCCGCCTCGAAGCGCCAGCCCCTGCTGACCTCGCTCACGATCATGCAGTCGGTGTACCTTCGATAGAAGGCAACGAGCTTCTCGGCCGAGATGGGGCCACCGTAGATCACGGTCCCCTTCTCGGCCAGGTTCCGCTCGAAACCCCGCGGCACCGCGACCCCGAGAGCGAGCTTCGAATCCGGGAGCGGGATGCCTTCGTCGTCGAAGGCCGGCTGTGGTGGCGGCACCCGAGTATCGACGGCTGGCTCGGACGCAACATCAGCGTGTCCTGCATCGGCGGACTCTCCGGTCGTCTCCGCCGCGGGCTCGGAGTGACAACCCACTCCACCGATCGCACCGAGCAGCACGATGGACATGATGCGCATCTGGTCACCGGACCTCACTGATCTCAGAGCCCCAGGACGGAGAGCCAGGTGTCCGGATAGCACTGCAAGGGCGGGGTCTGCAGCGAGAGCTCGAGGAACCCTGTCTGTGGTCTCTCGGGGCTGCCTGCCGGGGGTGGACCCATGTCGTCCGGGTCGGTGTTGTTATGGACGACGAGGCGATACTCGGCTCGCGAAGACTGGGCGAAGTCCGGGATGTCGTCCGCCGCGACCTGCATGCACGATGGACGGCGAACGATGGACACTCCGAAGGCGATCTCACCCTCCTCCATCTCATCGATCTCGATGCTCTGAGCCGCGTTCTGCGGGTTGATGAACACATCGGTCGTGTCGGTCGCATTCGCGGGATCGCTCGAGCCGACGTAGTGGACGCCGAGGATGCGTCCGTGCCCAGGAGTGCAGCAATCGATGGCGGAGCTCGACGGGACGAAGGTGGAGAAGTAGGCGACCTCGTTGAAGATGACCGGCATGCCGAGCAGGCGCTCGCCGGTGATGAAGGGGGCCATGGGTCCGTCCGCCGGCCCGCGCAGGTTCGCCCTGTCCGGCGTGGAGTCCGTGTCGAGCTCGAGGACCCAGTTGATCCACGGGTAGACGCGCGAGTTGCGGTCGGTGCACCCTCTCGGAAGCACGAATTCCTCAGCGCCCCAGTCACGCCGGCCCGCGACCTGGCCCCACGTCAGGTGGCAGGTGAGCCCGCCGACATCGGTCGCGCTCCCCATGTTGAACATCTCGGTGATCGACGCCATCCGGTTGAGCGGCCGGTTCTCGAGGTCGTCGGGGTTCCCGGAGCCGAAGACGAGGGTGACGAGCCCTCGATGGTCGATCGCGGCCGCGGGGGCCTCGAAGATGGGTTGCCGGTTCCGCTCCGCGTCGTCGTAGAGGCTGAAGAACGGATCGAGCTCCCAGCGCGCGGGGTTCGAGTTGGACAGATCGGCCCGGTACAACCGCCCCTGGCTGTCGCCCACGAAGATCCTCGTGGTGATGTCTCCGGGCAGGCTCCCGAGCGGGAGCGGGGTCCCGACGATCTGGCAATCTCGCTCGGCGGGATCATAGGTGCACGTCGGGTTGCCGCCGACGACGGTGCAGTTGGCGTGCGGGGGTGTCAGCCACCTGATCAGCCGACCGTCGGAGGCCCGGACGATGTAGAGACCGCACCCAACCTCCCTCGTGGCGCCTTCGGGCCGAACACCCGCTGACAGGACTACGATGGCCGTCTCGCCCGTGGTGGCGCCCTCGGTGATGACCGCGTTGCCGAAGGCCGGGCGGGCATAGGTCAGTCCCAGCCCCGAGTAGTTTTGCAGTGTCTCCGGGGCGAGGGGGGTGGCGTTGGTCCCCGACGTGATCTGCCACAGGAGGGTCGGCCTGCCGTACGGCGGCGCGGCCGGCAGACCGAGGGAGGCGTCACGAGCCCCCTGGGCCGGAGTCGGCACCAGCGCCGTGTTCATGTACGGCGCTGTGACGTCCAACGCGAAATACCCGCGCACGCCGCCACCCATGCGGAGCCCCATCACGAGCACTGTGGCCCAGTCATCGATATTCGTCGCCGTGTTCTTGAAGAGGCGGAGGTCGCGCACCGCGATCGAGCCATCGAGCAGGTACATCTGGCCGCTCAACTGTCGATAGAGGGAGCCAAGGAGCATGGGAGGGACGTACCCCCACATCTCCGGGTTGCCGACTCCAGCCGTGGCGCTCACGTCGAAGGCGTGGAGAATCCCGTCCATGGTGGCGACATACAGGACATCCGGACGCCGCGCGTAGAGCTGACGGAATCCGATCTGCCGGTCGACCGAGTACGTCTGCCCAGCGCTCCGGTGCGGCCCCACGTTGTATGACACCAGCGGGAGCTCCAGGCCAGGTGAGCCCACGATGACCGGCGATGTGTGGTAGATGGCGCCGAGCCGGGCCGTCTCTCGCCCGCTCCCCGTCGTTCCGTGCATCCAGTTCAGGACCCTCGTCCGCTGCGTCCCGTCCGGTGCCCCGAGCTCCGCGGCGTCGATGCTGGCATCGTCCAGCGCAACGAAGACCGCTGGGGCGCGCACCGCGCCCGCGGGCTGGATGCTCCCGCTGGGATCGGAGCTGTAAAGCCGACGTATGGTGAAGTTGTTCGCCGGGATGACGAGCTTGTCGAGCCCCTCGTCACCGTAGTCGAAGACGTCCGCCTCGCGCACGGTCTCCCAGGCGCCAGCCGCGTTCTTCTGGCACTTGTAGGTCACCCGCTCGAGGTTGCCTTCCCACGCGGTGGCCGTGACATCCATGGAGGAGAAGAACTGGCGTTGACCCATCTTGTCGGCGACGACGGTGTTGACCGTCGCGGTCTTGGTGCGGCTGGCGGCGCCGTCCAGGACCTCGCCGAGGACGCGGGAGAGCGCGGCCTGGAGCTCGGCCGCGTTATCCGCATAGAGGACGCACTGCGGAACCCCCTTCTCGTTGGTGGGGCAGTTCTCGGTCCGGCCTCCCCAGCCCCATCGCCCCATCCGCTCGAGCTCGTCCACGACGCTCACCACGTTGCCCGCGGCATCGAGCACCTCGGCGTCCGAATCGACGGCCGAGAAGCCGATCACATGGACGTTGATCCCGGCGGAGTAGAGCGCGAACGCCTCCTCCCATGCCTGGCGGTAGGGGCACACGCCCTCGGCCGGCGGGCTGCCGGCGACGGCGAAACGGCACTCGGGGCGCCCGTCCTGGTTGGGGATGCCGTCCGTGATCAGGATGACGTGCCGGTCGCGGCAGTTGAAGAAACAATCGCCTCGCCCCCCGACGACCACCCGCTTGATCACTGCCGGGTCGTTGGCGAAGTAGTACCTCGAATCGGCGAGGAGCGCCGCCACGGGCGAGCTCCAGTAGGGGTTGACCCCGAGGAGCTCGGACTGGACCGCGGCGTTGCGCATTCGATGGATCGCTCCACCTCCGGCTGGAACCCAGCTATGGGGGATCATGGCTCCGGCGATGTCCTCGAGAGCGGTCTGCGCCCTCCTGGCGCCGAGGTTCCAGAAGTACTGGCACGCGGGGTTGCGGAGCTTGGTCCACAGGATGCCCTGGACGGACTGGCCCGCGACGACCCTCGTCGAGTGTCGATCGGCGAGGACGGGATAGGTCCCGTCGGGGTAGCTGTACCCCCCGTCCCTGTCCGTGAGCGGGCTCGGGTTGCTGTCCATGGTCATGAGCCCGAACTCGATATCTTCGTCATAGAGGTCGAGGATGCCGTCGGCGAGCTGTTTCGAGTACAGCGGGCTGACATGGGGGATGTAGTATCCGATCTCGTCCCCGACACGGCTCGAGAGTCTGCACCGATAGTCCTGGAACGACCCCGTCATGACCTCGACGGAGGTGATCCACCGGCTCTTCTGGTAGACACGCCTCGCGTCGTCGCACACCGGGAGGCGGTCCTCGCCCGCGGCGAAGGTCGCGGCTCGCCACTCCATGCTCCCCGAGGTGTCCATCAGGAGCATGACGTAGGGACGAGCGGTCTTGAACCCGGCACCTTGCGCGTGAGCGCCGGGGGCGATGGCGAGCACGGCCAGACCGACGGTCAGCAGGCCCAGGAGGTGTCGCTCTCTCGTCTTCATGGTCTGGTCTCCCTCGTCAGTTGGTGCACTCGATCGGACCGGCCGTGACGTAGGCCCGATGGTCGGTTTGGATCTTCGTTCCGCTGGCCGGGGGGACGGCCGGCGTAGTGAAGATACCGGTCGAGGTCATCCGGTAGGTCCGGAAACAGAAAGACGCGGAGTCGGCGCCAACGGACTCCCTCATCGAGTAACCCGCGATCGACCCTGTCTCTCGAGGTCGATCGAGCCTGACCTTGATCTGGTAGCTCGGCGGGACTGCGGGATTCACATGACCGAAGGAGCCCCGGCCCTCTACGGCGGACGGCGAGGCGAAGAGCTTCGTCCCGGGGGGGAGCCCCGCCTCGAGCTGGGCCTCCGTCATGGTGAACTGGGGGCTGGTCCCGAGGTTTTCCCGCCGGCTCTGCATGAGCACGACGATACCGTCGAGTCCCTCGCACATCTCGCAGCGACCGACGACGATGCCTGCCTGTGCGATCGCGGACGCATCCCCGCCCTGCCGGATGGCACCGGCGGACGCCACGTCGTAGCTGGCCGCGTTGAGCGCGATGGCGCCGATCCCGGAGAGCATGACGATCACGAGCATCGCCACGGCCAGGGCTGTCCCCCTGGCTCTCACCTTCCGAACGATCCGCAGTTTCTGTTTCATCGTGCCACCTAATAATCCAGATATTCGATGTTCGTCAGGGCGACCTGACTGACCAGCGTCCGGACCCGTGCGGCTCCTACCGCGCTAGTGTCGATGTCGTACCATTGCAAGGGGCTGCGCACGCCGGTCGGGACCGGGAACCGAGGGTCCTCGCGCGGGGTCCGCACGCTGATCCTCACCACGGCGGCGTGTGCGTTCTTCACCTGGCAGCTCACCGAACCGAGCGCACCGGTTCCGCACGGGGCGTTCCCGGTCTCGGTGTCGAGGAGCGCGAAGTTGCGCTGGTCCACCGCCGGTCCGGTCTGAGGGTTCTCATTCGCATCGAAGAGGAACCAGACCTGGAAATCGACCACGTTCTCGGCGACCACCTCGCGACGGATCACGGCGTCGGTCTCCCAGTTGAGGATCTCCCGGACGAGGTCGGCCCTCGTGGAGATCGCCTTGTTGGTTGCCGAGATGGCTTTCTCCGCGGCCGTGAGATCGGCCTGGATGACGGCGTAGCGCACCTTGTTGACCACGTTGAGGGTGGCTCCCTCGCACGACCCGAGACAGATGCTCGCGGCGTCGGCCGTGACGACCTTGCTCGACCCGAACTCCCGGCCGGTGATCCTCGAGAAGAAGACCTTGTCTCCGTGCTCGATGCGGGCCAGCGCCGACGAGTTGTTCGGAAAGATCTCGTTGAACGTCGTCTCATCTGGCGGAAATGGGTCGGACGGATCGAACCGTGACGTGTTCTGCAACGTCACGTTCACCCCGGCTATGTTCGCGACCCAGTACCGCTCGTTGTTGGTGAAGTTGCCGACCAGCGTGAGCCGATCGGGCTGCTGCGTGGGCCTCGTGGCGCCGACGCCCAGGTGGATGCCGACGTCGGGGACGTATCCGTTGTTGTGCTCGAGTCCGACGGACATGATGCGCGCACCGGAGACGCTGAGCGGACGAGCGAGCCTCTGGGCGACCTGCGGGTCATTCGTGTCCGACACGGCCATGGCTCCGGCTCGGCGCAGGTCTTCCTTCACCATCTCCATGGCATAGCGCGCGCTCACCTGGGCCTGCGAGACCATCTCCTGGTTCCTGAACACGCGGGTGTGCGCGGCATAGACGACGTACAGGCCCGCGATGACCAGGAGGGAGACCATGGCCGCCACGACGAGCTCGATCAGGGTGAAGCCCGGGGAGCCGCGGTGTGTCGCCAGGCGCTTCATATCAGGTCTCCCCGGGAATGCCGCATCAGGATGGTGGAGCCGGCCACGCACCGGACATCGGTCATGTTCGTCGCGAGCTTCTGCGGGTTGCCCAGCCCGCAGTTGTTGTTGAACCCAAACGCCGCGGGATCCGAGCCGCGCCGCATCCAGTACACGCGCACGTCGGCTCGCGCCGATTCATTGGGGTTGAGCCAGGTCATCTGGTAGTGGACGCAGAACTTCGCGCCGGGCAGGGTCGGATCGATGAGCCTGAGGTCGTAAGTGAAGGCCCTCCTCGTGCCGTTGGCGAGGCGATCTCCGGTATACTCCCGCACGCCCGACGATCCCCCCTTGGTCGGATTACCAGGAAGTTGGTTGAGGGTCGGGAAATACGTGTTGATCGCGGGTGTCTCGTTCGCTGTGTTCCAGGTCGCGTTGTTCCAACCCATCGCTTCGGTCCTGACCTGCTCCAGGACGAGGTTGAGGAGATTGGTGGCCTGCGTCCTGTCCTGGGCTTCCATGTTCGTTCGGATCGAGGCCGCGGCCAGCGCGCCCATTCCAAGGACTCCCAGCAAGAGGAGACCGAGAGCGATGGTGGCTTCCATCATGGTGAAGCCGCGCGACAGGTGCGGGTGTGTCCGGTGGCGCGTCATAGCATCGTCCTCGCCATGCCCATCGCGTTCACGATGATGCGTCGTTCCACGCCTTCGCTCACTCCTGCCCCGCTGGTCCTGTCGATGAGGATCTCGATGGGTGCGGTGATGCGGTTCGGGACCGCTCCGGCCATCTCGTACAGCTTCCCGCCCGGAGTCACGCACAAGGTCAACGGCGCCTTGGCCGCGCCCGCGATCGTGACGCCCTTGATCCTCACCCCACGCCGCTGGAACCTCGACTCATTGAGGTAGAGCCACTGGACCCCGCAATTGACCCCGCCCCAGGCGGGGACAGCGGTCGGGTTGGTGGTGCACGCCGGGAGGCTGGCGCACGTGTTGTTGGCCCCGCGGTCGACCCGGACGACCTGGGGCGCGGCCGTTCCGATGTAGATGCGATACGCTACGCTCTGTTGGGACGCCATGGTGCGTGCTGCCCGGAACGCGACGATCGCGCTGGAGCTCGCGTCGGACACGGCGGTGTTGGCCATTGCCTGGGAAATCTCTGGCATGGCCACCGCGGCGATGATCCCGATGAGGACCACCACGATCATGAGCTCGAGAAGGGTGTAGCCTGCTCTCATGCGTCGGACCAACCCGACGGTCTTCCAAGCAACGGCTGTGCCGTTGGAATGATCAGGAAATAACCGTCCTATACATATCCAATGAGATTTCATCCTTCGTCCCCGGTACGCATGGATTTCATACCCGCGAAAAATGTGCGGCAACCAGTTCATGCCCTCGGCCCTTCACCGTGTTCGTGGAGTATATCTGGCGCGCGATATAACCCGCGAGTTTTCCCGCGCTTCCCCGAGAGGACGCCGGTGTCGCGAGCCTCGCCCGGGGTTCTCTCTTCCGGCCCGGGGCTCGCCCGCCGCAGGCCCGTTGGAGAGCGCTCGTGTGCATCGATATCCTTGACATGCGACCGGCGGTTGGGTATCCGGGGCGATGGTTACGCGTTCCGGCGAACGTGGCGGAACTGGCAGACGCGCAGGATTCAGGTTCCTGTGGCCGTAAGGCTGTGGGGGTTCAACTCCCCCCGTTCGCATCTCCTCTCGATCGAGCTCGTCACGTCGAAGCCTCACGGGTCGGTGAGCTGCTCCGGGGCGTGGTGCATCGTCACCAGCGCGAGCTCGGGGGCAGCTCGGGGAAGACCTTGCCAGGGTTCAGGATGCCTCTGGGATCGAAAATTTCCTTGAGCCGTTTCTGGAGCGCGATCAGGTCCCCGGACTGCTCGATCGACAGCAGGTGACGCTTGGCCGCTCCGACGCCGTGCTCGCCCGTGATCGTCCCACCCATCGCGACCGCTGCTTCGACGATCTCGCGGAGCGCGGTTTCAGCCCGTTCGGGTCCTTCGCCATCCCAGAGCACGTTGACGTGGAGGTTGCCATCGCCGGCATGCCCGTACGACACGACGAGGACGTCGTGGCGTTCCCCGATCCTCGTGGCCGCGTCGATCATGGTCGCCACAGCGCTCCGTGGCACGGCGATGTCGTCCGAGAGCTTGTGCTGCCTCCGTCTGCCGATCAGCTCGCTCAGCTCCCGCCGTGCAGCCCAGATGCGTCGCGCCTCGATCGAGGTCTGCGCCGCCAGGACCTCGAACGAACCCTGAGCCTGGCACGCGTCGGCGACCCGCTCGGCCTGGGCGTCGAGCCCGTCCTCGTCGCCATCGACCTCGACGATGAGCACGGCTCCGGCTTCCGGCGGGATCGGCACGCTCCGCGCGTCGCGCAGCGTGTCCACCGACTCGTGATCGAGGAACTCGATGACCCGGGGTACCAGCCCGAGCTGGACCATACAGGACACGGCCGCGCCCGCGGCATGGCCGTCCGGGAACAACGCCAGCAGCGTGCGCACAGCCTGCGGTCGCGGGACGAGCCTGAGCGTCAGCTCGGTGAAGACGCCAAGCGTCCCTTCCGATCCGACGAGCAACGAGGTCAGGTCGTATCCCGCCACGCCCTTGACCGATCGGTGTCCCGTCCTGATGACGCGTCCACCCGGGGTCACGACCTCGGCACCGAGGACGTAGTGGCTGGTGACGCCGTACTTGAAAGCGCGTGGCCCACCCGCGTTCTCGGCGACGTTCCCTCCGATGAAGCACGTATCGAGGCTCGCGGGGTCAGGCGGGTAGAAGAGCCCCTCTGCTTCGACGGCCTCGTGGAGCCGGCCCGTGATCACGCCAGGCTGGACCACGGCGACCAGGTCGTCCCGGTCGATCTCACGGATCTCGCCCAGCTCCGCCAGCGCCAGGACGAGCCCTCCTCGGACCGGGATGGCGCCGCCGCTCTTGCCCGTCCCGGCGCCGCGGGGTGTGACGGGCACCTCGAGCTCGTGCGCGACCTCAAGGGAGACCCTGACGTCCTCCAGTGACGCCGCACGGACCACCGCGGCCGGCACGACCGGAATCAAGTGGGATTCGTCGCCCGCATAGCTTTCGAGGACGTCCCGGTCATCGATGACCCGGCTCGACCCGAGGCGGCGCGCGATCCGCGTCGCAGCCTTCAGGGCGCGCTCGTCCGGACATCTCATCTGGTCTGTCGATCTGTCCATGTGACCCGGCCTTCCAGAAGAGAGAGGTATTGCTCCTATCCTTCTTCATGCAATACCATTGTGTCCCGGCACTTGACGCGGCTCGAAATGAGAAGTTACACACGCAAGTCCCGCGAGGTCGAAAAGTGCTCTCATGATGCCGCGTGAAGCAAGGAAATCAAGGAGGCTGACTCCCATGAACAGGAACTATCCGTCCATCATGCTCGCGCTCGTGGCTCTGCTCGGCGCCGTGCCCGGTTGTGACGACGACGGGACGACTCCCGCGACGGAGGACTACTCCGCCGCGTGCCAGGACGGCGTGGACAACGACAATGATGGCGCCATCGACTGCGATGACGACGAATGTGCCAATTTCGTCTTCTGCCGGGACGCCGATGGCGATGGCGACGGCGATACCGACGGTGACACCGACGGCGATGGCGACACCGACACGGATACCGACACCGATGTCGATGGCGACGGTGACGCGGACGGCGATGGTGACACGGACACCGACGCCGACACCGACGGATGCGGGAGTGACGATGAATGCGACGACGGGGTCGATTGCACGCACGACACCTGCGACGCATTCGGGACGTGCCAGCACGCGGGAACCGACATGGACGGCGACGGCTATGTGTCCACAGAGTGCGGGGGTGACGACTGCAACGACGACGCGTGGGAGATCGCCCCCGAGAGGGAGGAGTCGTGCGACGGCGTGGATCAGGACTGCGACGGCGTTCCGGACGACGGACTGTGCTGCCTCGGCTCTGATGACGGCGTCCGGCTCACGACCGCCGACGGCGAGTCCGTTGCTATGGATGTCGTATTCAACGGGATCAACTACGCCATGGTCTGGAACGACACCCGGGCATCGGGGACGACACCGATCAATCAGGTCTTCATGGGGCTCGTGAACGAGGACTTCGGTCGCGTGGGCGGAGATGTACGCCTCACCGAGGGCCAGTGCGCGATGCACGCGCCGCAGATCGCCTGGGCGGAGGAAGAATCGCTGTTCGGCGTGACCTGGACCGAGTACAGCGACGTCTCGACGCATGTCTACTTCCAGAGAGTAGACACGGCGGGCGCTCCACGGGGCACGCCGATCCAGCTCACGACCGGCACCAACACCTTCACGGCGCTCGACGTGGTCTGGGACGGTGACACGTTCGCGGTGCTCTTCCAGTCGCTGAACGACAGGAACCTCCAGATCGCGCAGATCGGGCCAGGGGGGACGATCATCACCCCGGCGACCGTCGTGGTCACCGGCTCGGACCCGCTGCCCGATGGCGCGCTCGTGTGGGCTGGAGACCAGTACGCGGTGCTGTGGATCGACTGGATGGGTGGGGGCTTCGGTCACGTCATGCTGTCGTACCGCACGATGGACCTCTCGGCCGGGACCGAGCCAATGGAAGTGAGCTCGTCCACCGGGGACTGCCGCAACATCGCCGCATTCTGGAACGGGTCCGAGGTCCTGGTCGGGTGGGCGGACCAGCGCGACATGAGCGAGGGCGACCGGAATATGGAGATCTACTTCAACGCGGTCCGGGACGGGACCATGCTCTGCGCGAGCGACGTCCGCGTGACCGACGACGCCGAGGCATCGGTCGCGCCCACCGTGGTCGAGACCGCCTCGGGCGTGATGATGGCCTGGCACGACCGACGAGATTCGCGCAACGTCATCCTGGCCCGCGGAGTGAGCGTCGAAGGCTGCGAGGAAGTGAGCGACGAGGTGCAGATCGCCTGGGGCGATCCGAGGACGCCGTGCCTCGGCGCGGGGACCGGGTTGCCCGTGGTGTTCTGGTCCGATGGGCGGGCCGCGCCGAACTTCGAGATCTACGCCAACACCGTCTCGTGCAGGGCGCTCGCAGACACCGAGTAGATCGCCCGGCTCGTGGGCTCGTTCCCCGGCCCGTCTTGACGGACGAAAAAGAGTTGAGTCACACTCTCTGAGGATTGGACGTCGATTGCGGGCCGCACGAGGCGGCTCACGGAGATGAGATGATGAGCAACAGGCTATCGACAATGGCGGTCACGTTGGTCCTCGCCCTCGCATTCGCCCTGGCCTGGGCCTGTGGTGGAGGGGGTGGCGGATCGCATGAAACGATCTGCAACAACTTCCTCGATGACGACAATGACGGGCTCACGGACTGCGACGACACCGAGGACTGCCAGGGAGACCCGGCGTGCGAGTCAGATGGAGATGGTGACGTCGACACAGATGTCGACACCGATGGCGACGGCGACGTGGACGGCGACGGCGACGTCGATGGTGACGGCGACACGGACACGGACAGCGACGTGCAATGTGCCCGCGACTGCTCGGAGGAAGGGCTCCGCTCACGATGCGAGGTCGGCGACTGCACGCCCTCGGGTACAGATCGCGAATGCTGCGTGGCCGAGGAGACAATCTGCAGCACCGTGCTGACCGTGAGCGGGCTCTACGACGACCTCGCGATCGACTACCGCGGGTTCTACAGCAACCAGCACGAGTGCGCGGTCGACATCTTGGAGAGCGCGGGCTACCAGGTCATCAGGTTCGTCATCCAGACCCGCGGCCAGGCGTGCGAGTACGGTTTCATCCGCATCCAGATGATCGCACGGCTCGAGGACCTCGCGGTCGGCACGAGGTACGACCTGTGCGGCGACGGCGCTCCCGACAACATGCAGGTCGTGGCCACGACGAACACGGCCGAGGGCACGGACGAACAGCGCAACTACTATGATGAGACCGAGGATCCCTGCGAGGTTCCCGGCATCTTCGAGGTCGTGGAGCTGGGTGACGCGACGGGCGAAGGGTACCAGATCAACTTCAACGGTCGACTCCACGAGATCGATGCGAGCGGCCACGCGGCCGAGGGTTTCATCGATATCGACGTCCAGTCCACCGGCCTCGTCGAAGTCACCGGCCCAGAGTCCTGATCCAGCCTCTCCTGTTTCAAGGGCTTCGAGTGTGTCTGGTTGTGACCGTCCGGTCACCGAGGGGGGAGCGACTCGTTCAGGTGCCGCCGTCGATCGGCTCGCAGAGGCCGCCGTCGGGGAGCTCGATGATCACGCAGGTCCCGCGATCCGGGTTGGTCGCCGAGGGCTCGCAGCGGAGGCAGGGGTCCGGGCAGTCGATGCCACCCATCCTGACCCGGCACGCGTCCTCTCCCCCGAACTCGCACCGGTTGTCGTTGCAGAAGTGGTGCGGTTCGCAGGCCATGTCGCTGAAGCAGACGCCTTCACCGCAGTCCCAGCACTCGCACTCACGGAGCGTGTCGCCGGTGACATCGTGGCAGTTGCACCCGGAGCAGGTCGAATAGACTTCGAGCGCGAGGCAGTCCGCTTCCGTTACGCATTCGTGACTCGGACCTGCCTCGCACTGGCGGACGCCATCGCCGTCGACGTCGGCGCACGCCTGGCCTTCCGGACAGTCGTCCTCGTCGATACATCCCCGTTCGGCCGCGATGGGCAGACATGCGCCGTCCCTGCACGCGACGCTCGCCAGGGGCACGCACACGGGACACACGACCCCCGTGCAGAACGGGCGGCACTCCTCGGGGAGCTCGGGGACCGGATCGCCGGGTGACCACGGGATCACGCAGATGGAGTCCTCGACACGCTCGCGTTGCTCGGCGGTCGCGCACACGACGGTCTCCCCGCCGCTGGTGTGGGGCACTCCACCGCAGCAGTTGAGCATGTCGAGGGCGAGCTGACAGTCGTCGTCGGAATCGCACGGGTACTCGCACGCCCCGGTGTCGGGGCTGCACCCGTCCGAGTCGCCGTCGACATCCGTGTCGATGTCCGTGTCGACGTCCGTATCCGTGTCCGTGTCGGTATCGCCATCACCGTCCGTGTCGCCGTCATTATCGGTGTCGGAATCACCGTCGCTCTGACAGGCGGGATCGTTCATGAAACAGTCCATATCATCGCAGTCGGTCAGATCGTCGCCGTCGTCATCCAGTCCGTTCTGGCATTCAGTCTCGGTCCTCGGCGTCCCGTCCTTCTTGCAGGACTGGAGGGTCATGTACACGACGAGGGCGAGACACACGCAAACGACGACGCACGTCGAAGTCCGCAGCTTCGTGAGCAGCTCCTTCATTTCACTCCCCTTCCATCGATCGGACAGGCAGGTGTCCCTCTCGAGCAGAGCCTGGGCTCAGCAGTCCACGTCGCAATCGCAGGTATCGGTACACGCATCGTTCGTGTCGCACTCGCATCGGCAATAGTATACGACGTCCATGTTCCGGAACACGGGGGTCACGCGCTCCGCGAGCGCCTGGAGCTGGACGCGGATCTCGAGGAAGCGGTAGCTGTCGCGCACGCCGTAAGTGGCGAACACTTCCTCCAGGTTGACCGGGCTCGTGTCGCCCGGCTGTGTCGCCACCCGCATGGTGGGCGAGAGGCCAAGCCGGTCTGCCGTGTCGGCCGTGCGCGCCCAGAAGGTCACGCGCGTGTCCGCGGGCGTCACGGCCGAGTAGTAGAGCTGAGCCCAGTGGGGGACCGTGTCGTTGGTGCAGGTCCAACGCGAATCGTACAGCCTGGAGTAGCTCCCTTCCGGAGCCGTGATCGTGGCCCTGAGGAACCCCGTGAAGTCCGAGTACGTGTAGGGGTTCGGCCCGATGTTCGACAGCACCTGCACGCGGGCTGTGTCCGGATCGACGATGCCGATGCGGCTCGTGTACTGGCACGGGGTCCAGATGCGCCCGTTGAAATCGGCGCCGATGCCGATGGGCACGGCGCAGGCGTTTCCCGTCACCGAGTCGCTGAGAGTGTACACCCGGCGATCGGTGCCGTCCGCCCGCCAGCTCGTCACCCAGTGCGGGTTGTAGTCCCAGTTGTGCGAGGCGGCCCAGATGCGGCCCGTCGCATCCACGGTCACACCTCGCACGGCGCCGGAGGTCGTGGCGAAACGCTCCCACGTGTTGGTGGCGGGCGTGTAGCGCGAGGCGCAGGCCTGAGGGTAGCCGCCGACCAGGACCCGACCCGTCGCGTCCACGGCGATACCGTAGCTCCCGTCACACACGCCACCGGGGGGAGTGAAGGTCGCGCTCACGGCCATCGTCTCGGTGTTGATGGACTGGATGGTCGGCCGGCCGCAGCAGCCGTTGGGGAACCACAGCACGCCGTCGCGGCCGATAGCCGCCCCATACGGATGCAGCGAGACGCCGACGCTGCGGATCAGGTGACCGTCGTTGGGATCGAGGACGTCGAAGCGGCGATAGTTGTAGAGACCGACCCAGATGCGGTCATTGCGATCGATGGTGATGGCTCGAGGCACCGAGTTGCTGCCGCCGACCAGGACCGACCAGATGACGCACTCGTCCTGGTTCCAGGGCCTGATGTCGGCGCCGCCCGCCGACGAGTCGATGCGTCCGTTCATGTTCCGATCCACGCAGAACGACCTGTCGCCGGCGATCTTGGACACCGCGCCGTCGCGGCCGAAAGCCCGGGCAGCCACGTATGCGTTGCCCCGGGAATCGATGGCCGTCCGCGACGGGGAGTTCGCTGTTCCGTTATATGAGAGCCCGACGTAGTATCGTCCCACCTCATTGGCCGTGCTCAGGTCCAGTTTGCTGACAGTGCTCTGGGGATCGTTTGCAACATACGCGAAGCGCGCGTTGATGAGCTTCCCTCCGAGGATGAGCCCGTCCTGGTCGAGGGACCACATGACGTTCTCGGAGTTCGTGCCGGACAGGTCGCGTCCCGTCGGGCAGTCGTGGACGTTGAAACACCCCGGGTCGCACCCCCCGCACAGCGTCGGGTCCCCGATCAACGGGAACTGTTCCGCATCCTCGGGGAACTCGCAGGCGCTCCAGGCCCCGTCCACGCACTGGCGCTGGCCTTCGACGCAGTACTCCTCACCCGAGTCGGCATCGATGAACGGCGCGTCCGGATAGCACGCGACGACCTGGCCGGTCTGGCACGGGCATCCTTCCTCGCCCACGCCGGAGCACGTCCCGACGCCCTCGTCCACCGGGACCTGGAGCACTTGACCGTTCCCTTGATCGCACCCGATCACGGCAAGCGCCACCGCGAGAATGGCCATGGGCACGGTCAACCGCGCCGTCTTCATCGATGACATCCGATCCTCCCTGCGCGTGGCCCCGCGGCACGAGCCCGCGGCGCCAGTGCGCGAAGTGTCGAAGCGTTTCGTTTCCTTCTATCCGATATGATAGAGCAGGAGAGGGTGATCTTGCTATGGCTCGTTCGATCCTCGCGCTGCTCTGTGTCACCGGCATCGGATGTGGGGGCGGGGGCCCCACACCTGGGGAGGTCGCGCGAGTGGACGACGAATCGATCGTCGTCGAGGACCTGCGCGCTCGGTTCATCCAGGGTCCGATCGAGGTCAGACGGCGCGCCATGATCCGGGGGGGACGCCATTACCTCGTGAACCTGGTGATCGACGAGTTGCTGCTCGAAAGGGAGGCCGAGCGTCGCAGGATACACCCGGCGTTCGGTGTGATGCACACGGCGCATCGGCAGTGGATGGACCGGTTCCTGCGCGCCGAGTTCGAGCCCACCATCAGCCCCGAGGGCATCCCGATGGAGGACGTCCGTGCCGAGTACGAGAGGTTGCGCCCCGGACTCGGCGATCCGGAGATCAGACGGATCGAGGTCGTGGCCGCGCCGACCCGGGAGAGGGCCATTGAAATCCTGGGAAACGTCAGACGCGCGTTCGCCACCGGCGACGAGGTCACGATCTCTCGCGCGCTCCATCCGCTTGAAGAAGAATGCCGCGGCGGGCAATCGGGCGAGCTCGATCGAACTTCCGCCGAAGCGAGCCTGGGTGCGGAAGCGGCGACCGCGGCGTTCTCGATCCCGAACATCAACAGTGTCTACCCCGAGCCCGTGAGATACATGGACCGATGGGGTGTGGTCGCCATCCGGATGGTCATCCCGCCATCGCCGCCCCCGCCCTTCGAGCAGGTCGAGCCCCAACTCCGGCAGCGGGTGTACGAGGAGCGCCGTGACCAGATGCTCGATCGTTTCGTGGACAGCTTCCGGGAGCATCACAGGGTCTTCATCGATCGCGCCGCCATCGACGTCGTTCCCTGGTCGCCACCGGAGCCCGCGGTCGAAACGCCCGATGCCGCTGCGGACGTGCAGGACGGGGGGACGAGTTGACAGGCCGTCTTGCATGAACGCGATGCCTCTCGCCAATCCCCAGTGGACGTTCCACAGCTCGTCAGCTCGCCTCGCTGCAAAAGATGTAGGTATCGAGACTCATGAACCGCGGTGACGGCGCATCGACCGAGGACCGTATCAGGCGGACCTTGAGCTGGAGGTACTGCCGCCGAGAATCGTTGTATCCCAGGAGCTGATAGAGGTTCCCACCGTCCGCGAACTGCCGATCGTGCGGGTTCACCGGCAGCGTGCAGCTCCCGGGCCGTGCAGTCACGGGGCACTCGACCAGGGTCCGCCACGCGAGCGCGTCCGTGAAACCGGCCACGCTATCCGCCGTGCGCGCATAGATGAAGAGGCGGGACCCCGCGCTCGGCTCGGGGAACCTGTGCCCCCAGGAGACGGCCCACCAGACGCCCATCTGCTCGCTGCCGCAGACCGCGTTGAACGTCCGGGTGAACGACCCTTCCATCTGCCCTTCGTCGATGATGATGGCCGGGGGATACACGATCCCCGCGTCACCGATGGCCCGCTGCAGGTCGTAGCGGAGGTTCACGGAAGTGCCGGGGTCCATGTCATCGCCGCCGAGGCAGTCGAAGATGTGCATGCAGTCGGGATCGCACGAGCCCATGCAGGGGCGCGGATGCCCGAGGAGGGGCTCGCGGTGAACCCCGTCGGTCTCGTCGCTCACACTGTCGTCGTCGAGAGGGGGGTAGGAGTAGAGGCTATCACACGTTGTCCAGGCCCCCGCGACACAGGTCCTGACACCGGCGTAGCACAGCTCGGAGCCGTCCGGGGACACCGCGGGAGAGCTGGTCCGGCATTCGATCTGTTGGCCCTCGAGCTCGCACGGGCACCCAGCGCGCGGTCGGGGGCACGGATTGCTGGGATCGCAGCCGGTCCAGATGTCGGGATCCATGTCGTCGCAGTCCAGGCCTGCTTCACAGTTGGCGCCATAGGTGTCGTTGTCGTGGTCGATGCACGTCATGTCGGGCGGGTCGACACCGTCCTCGGGATCGGGACCCTGCTGGCAGGCCCCGAGGCTCAGCATTCCGAAGAGAATCGCGAAAGCCATCGACCGAACGAGCCATACCATCGCATTGCCTCCGGAGCCCGCGCGACTGGCACATTCACCAGCCGACATGCGATGCAACAGCAAGAAACATGCAAGCCCACACCTCCCTGGTGCGGCCGACATGTCCCCGGGAACAAGTGCTCTCGAGCTCACTCGGGAGCGCAACCATTGCGGACGCATGAAATATTTGCACCAGACTTCTATTGAGTGAATATTACTCCAAACCCGTTGACGGCGTCACATTGTTCATGGTCCGGACCGTGGCGCGCACGCCGTGCAGGGATCACCCCCCCCTCCGCCTCTGGCTGATCTTGAGCGAGAGGCCGAGCACGGCTTCACCGAGCCCGAGAAGGACGTAGCACGTCAGGAGCCAGATGAGGACCACGGACGGGCGGAGATAGACGGCCAGGGCGGCGCTGGTGAGGAACACCAGGCTCAAGGCGAGGACAGTCCGTCTGTTGAGCTTGAGGTCCTTGAACGACCGGAACCGGACCGGAGCCACCATGAGCACGGCGAGCACGAGGCACAGGACGAGGAACAGGTGCTTGGCCTCCCGGAGATGTCCACCCAGGGCTCGGTTGAGCACGACGAGCGAGACGAGGACTCCGGCCGCGGTGGGGATGGGCATTCCGAGGATGTACTTCCCCGGGCCGGAGTCCGTTGCAGCGGCGCGCTCGGCGATGACGTTGAAGCGAGCGAGACGGATGGCTCCGGCGCACACGTACGCCCCGGCGACGAACAACCCGAGCCGGTGATCGAACTCCCACAAGGTCCAGCGATAGACGAGAACCGCCGGCGCCACCCCGAACGCCACGAGGTCCGAGAGCGAGTCGAGCTGCATACCAAAGGCGCTCTGCGTGCGCGTGAGCCGCGCCACTCTCCCATCGATCGCATCGAAGAACATCCCGACGATGATGGCCAGCGCCGCCCGGTGGAAATCCTGGTCGTCCGGCTGGCCCAGGCACGCCGCGACCGCGTAGATGCCGCAGCACAGGCCCGAAAGAGTGAACAGGTTCGGCAGCACGAAGAGCGTCTTGCGGAGATCCATCGGCCCGGACCTATCGCTCCCCGAGGGTGGCGTGCAGAGAGTAGTTCCCCAGGGCCAGATCCCCGGGACGCTGGGCGGAGGCATCGCCCAGCGCCGTGGCTGCACGGTCCCTGTCGCCAGAGGCGAGCAACACGGCAGCCCGTGCCGGCACGACCGGGTAATCGGGGTGCCGCTCCGCGTATCTGTCGAGCGACCTGAGGCGCTCGGAGACGAACCGGTCGTTGGCCCCGAGTCGATCGTTCATCGCCGAGCCGAAGCGGATCAGGAACACGTCGAGCGCCTCGAGCTCGGGTGGGCCGAGTCCGAGCTCCCGCTCGAGACCGCACTTTTCTCGCCAGCTCGCCTGTCCGAGCGCCAGGATGACGATTGGGTGAGTCCGCAGCCGACCTCGCCGGTCGAGCATGCCGGTCGCTCGAGCCATGGTGAAGAACGGGATCGGCTCCGGGCCCGGGTCGAGCTCGACTGCGACCGTGGCCCGCACCAGCTCGAGCGACGCGGCGTCGCCGACCGCCAGGACGTGGTCAGTCCCGACATCGGATGCGATGGTCTTGCAGCGCGAGCGGTACTCGCGCGCCACATCTTGCCCCGGCGAGGCTCCCCAACCGAGGGATCGTTTCCACAGATCGATGAGCGCACGATCCGCTCCGCTCAGGTCGAGCTGCGCGACCCGGGCGCTCACCGATTGCAGATGTCGAGTCGCCTCGACCGTGTCGAGGCTCGGGATCGAGATCGGCGGGGCGATCGGCCGCGGGACCATGCACAGGAGGAGCGGCAGGGCGAACGGCGGCAGGAAGAGCCCGGCGCCGATCAGCCATGCAGGCAATCCGAACGCGTGCGATCGGCCCGCCGTCATCGACACTCCAGTATCCCGAAGGAGCCGAAACCGCAAGTCCTCGCTCGGAGCAGCGTGCGCTCGGGCTGGGACCGATCAACCAGGCGTTACACTTCGAATCCTCAACGACGCGATGTCGATGGCGAAATCACAACGGTTGTCGGGAGCAGGAGCGGGAGCGGGAGCGGGAGCGGATTGTGAAGCTCGTTGGCAGGGATTTGACCGGTCCCCTCGGGCTTGCGAGCCCTATCCCCGGAGGAGCCGGCGGAGGTTTTCTTTCTGCCATCTCCGGGCCCGACGGTACTCGGGGAAGGAACGTTCAGCGGCTTTGAAGCGGGCGTTGTGGTAGCTCCTCTGACCGTTTCTCACGACGTCGGGCACGAGCTGGTGCAGCATCTCGTGAAACACGATGGACTCGAGGTAGTACATGGGTACGAACGGCCGATCCAGCGAGGGGTGGATACGGACGAGCCGCTCGCCGTAGTCGTAGGACCCGAGCCTGATCGAGTACCGCGTGCGCGCCGGAGCCCGCTTGCCCCAGCAGATGCTGCCCTGGAACCGACCACCGAAGTACGTCGTATTGAGCCGGTCCAGTATCTCGTCGAGGTCGAAGGACTCTCCTACCGCCTCGCGCTCCGAATGCCTCTGAGCATCCTGCGCCGAGGAGAGCGTCCCATCGATGAACGCCGCGAGGACTTCCTGCGAGCCCTGTTCCCGCCCCGTCACGTAGGCTGCGATCGCTCGCACGATATCGTCGGATGCTCCGAGGAAAACGCGGTCGAGCCTGATGATGAGCCTGCTGCCGATCCTGCGGCTGGAGACGAGTGTCCCCGCGTCGCTCGTTAGCACGACGTGTACCGGTGTTCCGATGGCGCGCTCGAGGAGAGAGGCGAGTGACG
>Ga0233425_10003711_pt1 | contig 27097 bp, 17 predicted proteins | sample Watercolumn_Towu_2_FD_181712 | JGI IMG/M metagenome (GOLD analysis project Ga0233425, IMG submission 181712) | Freshwater microbial communities from Lake Towuti, South Sulawesi, Indonesia - Watercolumn_Towuti2014_140_MG | ecosystem: Environmental > Aquatic > Freshwater > Lake | place...
GCTGAAGGTCTCGCTCCTCGAAGGCGAAAGAGATGCCCTGGCTAGGCGCTCCACAGAAAACCTTCAGGCGTACAATCTGTTCTTGCAGGGAAGGTTTGCAGCCAACAAACACACCGGCGAATCGCTCCACGACGCCATAAAGAAGTTCCAGGGAGCCATCACTTTATCACCGAACTATGCTCAGGCATACGCGGATATGGCCTTCGCGTACTATCTCCTCGGTTTCATGTACATCCTCACTCCGAAGGAGGTGTACCCGAAATCAATAGCCGCTGCGCGGAAAGCAATCGAGATTGACCCGACCGTTGCAGACGCCCATGTCGTGCTGGCAGCGATCAAGGATTATGATTGGGAATGGGAAGCGGCAGGTATTGCGTTCAAGAAGGCAATTGAGCTAAATCCCAACAGCGCATATGCACGAGTGCACTACTCATTTCATCTTCTATCCCAGGGAAGGATCAATGAGTCTCTCAAAGAAATGACAACGGCATATTCGCTTGATCCCCTTCGTGATCCGTTGATGCTGGGGCTTGTCCTTCTACGATCGGGGAAATTGGGGGAAGCACAGGAACAGTTCCGAAAATCGGTAGAGATTGAGCCACGACGTGCCTACTCCCTCTGGATGTCGGGGCAAATCGACGTCATCGAAGGGCGGTATGAAAAAGGGCTCTCAACGCTTCGGGACGCGGTGTCTCTCTCCGGCAACAATCCTGTAGTCCTTGCCGCGTTTGGTTGGGGCAATGCGATCGCCGGGAAGAGAGCAGAGGCGATGAAGGTGCTGGAGGAATTGCACGATCGGTCCAGCAGGGAGCCCATACGTCCCTATTTCTTCGCGAAGATTTACTCTGCCTTGGGCGAACATGACCTTGCCTTCGAGTGGTTGGAGAAAGCGTATGTTGAACATGACTCGTCGTTGGCTGGTGTCATGACCGACGAATCACTTGCGGGCTTGCATCAAGATCCGAGGTTTGATGAGCTACTCAAGAAAATGAACCTGCTCCCAGCGACCTGAAGGAGGTAGACATGAAGAAAATCCTTTTCGTTAGCTGGCAAGGAGGGATGGGGCACATCACGAGAGATGTGGCAATTGTGAAAGAGTTGCGCCGCCAGAATCCCGGGATCGAAGTGTCCTGGATCGCGCATCCTCTGGCATGCGGGCTCCTCAAGAAGGAAGGGGAGACAATTCTTCCTGAATCCGATCTCAGTGCTGACTACAACCAGACAGTTCCGCAGATCATCACGGGCTTTCGGATGAATGTCATGAAGTATCTTGCGCTGACGGGCAAGACGTGGGCTCACAACGCAGATCTTTTCCAGCGGATCATGAACAAGTACAGTTTCGATCTTGTGATCGGCGATGAATCTTATGAAATCATGAGGGCGATGGAAGAGCACAAGGTGCAACTGAATTGCAGAATGATCCTGATCGAGGACCTTGTTGGCGTACAGGCAATGGGCCGCAGCCCACTGGAGAAATTTGGAGCCTTCATGAGGAATCGTCGTCTCGCAAGTCGGCCCGCCCGGCTGGGTCCAGGCGTGATTCGATTCTTTGTCGGAGAGTTGGAAGATGTTCCTGATCGTCCGTTCGGGTTCCGTCTGCCAAATCGGCGCCAATTCGCAGCGAAGCACTACCAATTTCTTGGCTATGTCATCCGTTTTGATCCCGCCGAGTATGCCGACAAGACAAAGCTCAGAAAGAAGCTGGGATACGGAAAAGAACCTCTCCTAGTCTGTGCCACAGGTGGCTTGTCGGCAGGCAAGGAGCTGCTCGAACTTTGCGGGAAGGCATACACGATTCTGAAACGCGATATCCTTGACCTCCGCATGGTCGCGGTGTGTGGCGAGCTGTTTGGAACAAAGCCGCCGGTCCTGCCGTCGGGAGTAGAATTGCACAACTTCATCCCTGACATCTACACGCACTACGCAGCGTGCGACATGGCAGTCGTGGTGGGGGGCGGAACGACGACCGTCGAGCTGACTGCGCTCCGACGGCCCTTTGCCTTCTTCCCGCTGGAGAATCAGTTTGACCAACAGGTCTACATAGCTGACCGGCTTGCCCGACATGGTGCAGGTATCAAGATGCGTTTCTTCGAAACCACGCCTGAGTCTCTGGCAGATGTCATGAAGAAGAACATCGGCAAAGAAGCGACCTGGCCGCCTATCCGCACCGATGGGGCCGAGAGGGCGGCGAACTTGATCAACCAGATTCTTGCCGGACGTCATCCTGAGGGAACGCCTTGATCTGGTGCAACCCGCGAAAGTGACCGAAGGATCTGCAAAAGACTCCCAGCGCACCGTGGCGATCGTGTATCAGATCCTTCACTACGTTCAGGATGACGTTTGCTTTTGTTGTTGACTTGTGGATCCCGCAAAAGCTGAAAGCACACGTCATTCTGGGCACATGGGACATATACGAAGGAGATCACACATGATCTACTGCGAACCGAAATCAGATGAAACCCTCCTGAAGGAGATCGCCGGATCAAAAAAGGTCTTTCTGGCGGGCTGTTCCCTTTGCGCGAATATCAGTTACTGCATTCACAACAAACTTGAGACACCAATGTTTGACGGCCTCAAGCCGCCGGTGAATGTTATCCGCGAAATGGAACGTCTGAAGAAATTGCTCGCTGAACAGGGGATTCAAGCAAGCTCGGCAACGCTCATCTCGCTCTGTTGTATTTCACGCAAAGATGTGCTGAAAGTCATTCGCAAGTCGAAAGAGAGTGACACTGTTGTCACGCTGAGTTGTGACTTCGGCAAGCGAAATACGGCGGAGTACCTGAACGGCCAGCGCGTTGTGGGCGCAATGAAAAACAGGGGATTGATGCGCACAATCGTGGATCAAAAAGGACTGACCATCCGGTTTGTCAAGGATAAGCTCTACATCAACAACAAGAAGTACTCCCCTTAAGAATCCGCTTCTTCGTTCAGATTCTTCGCCCTGACTGTGAAACGTCAGGACTCAGAATGGCATCTGGGGGGCGCCTTTTTTTGGGGGGGACAATGTTCCCTCACTCGACCGGCGCTTCGGAGTTCGCACGCGGCACCGTCTTGAGTTTCTGCTCAACTGCTTTCGCAGTGGAGGCGTAGGACGGATCGCCATATTTCTTTGCCGCGATCCGCAGAATCGGTATCATCCGCCCGTATTCGGGCGGAGTGATCTGTTTCCATTTCCATTCTTTCTCCCCCAGCGCATTCGGAATCAGGAAATCGATCGCTTTCCTGATCCCCGCGCCGTTCGGAGCCTGGAACGACCAAAGATCCATTCCCAGCCGATCCCCAAGATGCGCAAGGTGGATCAGCGCTTCGAGGTTGAGGAGCGAGTAGTTGTACGATTTTGTGCGAACGAGCTCAAGCGGCTGAGAACCATCGGGTTCAATCTGGACGGCGATTCTCCTCATCCCCGCTTCTCGAACCACTTGCCGAGCCTCTTCTTCCTTGCCGACGAGGAGGGCGATGCATATTCTCTGTACATCGTACGTACTTCCGTGATTGTTCCTGGCGTCCGCCTCTTCTTTGCCGTTGGTGCTCTCCGTAAGCCACAGCAGGTACTGTTCAAACCAGCGCTTCATGCCGCTCGCGTCGGACTCAGTCCAATGTTTCGATCCTTCAAGGAGGATCAGTCCGTCGATCAGACGTATGAAACCATGTGTGTCGATGATGCCGGTCCCTCTTCCCTGATTCTGCCCCTTGACTGCCTGCGAGTAGTTCAGGTTGGGATTCATCCTGGTAGCGGGATCCAGGAACCACGTCCGCAACAATCGCGCCGCATGTCCGGCAAACCCCTCTTCGCCTGTAATGAAGTACGCGACTGATAATGCATACACCGATTCATTCAGCACACCGATTTTCTCACGGTCGCCAATCTTGTAGCGCTCGGGATTGATCTCCCCGTCACGACGAATGTAGGGGAGCCCATCCTTCTTTGCCGGATCAGGCCACCAGTATGGTGCGAGGCTGAAATAGTCATGCTTGTCCCCGCTCGGCGGCAGCTGTTCCTTGTCAACGACAGAGACGGGCTTTGTTTCAAGCGATTTCGTCGCTTTCTTCAGGAATGCCGCCAGAGACGCAGACAGCCGTGACCGGTCTTTCTGATACGATGCCCGCGCAGCCCTGAGAGCATCTTTGTTCAGAAGCAGGACATCCGGCACATCGGCCGATTGGGAAAGCGCAACGGTAGAAAACAACAGGAGCGACAGGAAGACGGACTTCAGCATACGTGCCTCGGATTTCCCGAACTGGGGTGAGTAAATGTCTGGGTGAGCCTTTGTTCGTTATTTCATTTTGCGTCTGGACCGACATCTTTCCGCGTCAGCGGCAGCGCCACGGGTTTCCGACCCGGCAGATGCCAAATTCCGCCGGTCTTTACCAGCTTCGGGTCTGCCACACGCACACCCTCGATCGGGCTGCGCGCCACGACAGCACTGCCGATAGCCCATGCGACATTGTTCTTCCAGGTGGATTTTAGCGGTTCGGAAAACAACCGTATGAGTGTATCGCGGGATCCAACGACAACGTTGCTCTCAATGCGCAGCCCTGTCGGCGGGAGATGCCACCAGTTGCCCTGAAAACCGCCGCCGTTGTAGCCGATTTCCACATTGGTGGCGTTATTCACGAGCATATTGAATGCAATGAGAGCATCGCGGATGCGGAAGTGCTTCGTGAGCGGCTGACCGTCACCGTAGTCAGCGTTGCCGTTTATGATCGCAAACGTTGCGTCCCATTCTCTTCCCGTCAACCCTTCAAGGTAGTTGTTGACGATCTTCATGCCATCTCCGCAGAAACGAACGCCTCCTGTGCCAAGTATCCAGGTCTTTCCTGTGCTGTCGTGGAAGGAGCCGGTCCGGTTGTTTCCAAGGATGTAGTTTCCGTCGACCGTCGATCGGTTGCCGTGGCGAAGGGAGAGTGAGCCGAGGCATTCGCGGAACGTGTTCCGCCGGATGATATTGTCGCTCGATTTGATCGAGATGTATTCAGGGTCGCCGTCGCATCGCTCGAAAAGGTTGTCCTCGAGAACCGTATAACCGCTTGAGAGCGTGTAGGTGGCCGATCCGATCCGGATCGCTTCGAGAACGTTTTCCACCCTCGGGCCGATATCAGCAAAGAGGTTGTGGTCGATGCGGTCGTGCTGTGACACCTGCGGCTGCGCCCGAATGGTCCCTTCGACTGTGATGAAATTGCCGAACTGGGATTTCTTCTCGAACGTGTTGTGGTCGATCCTGTTGTGGTGACTGAGCCGCACAGAGTCTCCACGGATGCCGTCAATCAATATCCATGACCCGCGCTGGGTCTCCTTCAGGTGGAAGGTATTCCTGCTGACGCGAATGTTGCTGCATGCGCGGAGCTCGATTGCCGGACCATTCGTGCTCTCAAAGTTGAGTCCCTCAATCATGACGTGCTCTGCGGCGCTGAGAACAAGCCGTGAATCTCCAACTACGGTTGCTTTCCCACGGTGCCTCGCGGCAATTTTCACGGGTTGAGCCTTTGATGCCCTCGTGGAAATGTTCAGTTCCCCATCGAATTGATAGGTGCCATCGGCCAGGATGATGCTTGTCCCCGGCTGTGCTTCTGCAACGGCTTTCCGAAGCTCTGTTCCTGTTGTCACATCGACCGTTGTCTGAGCTCTCATCGTGACGAGGGGGAAGAGAAGGAGGGGCAACAACATCGTCGGGAATTGCATGGTACGCATGGTCATATCCACTTTCATATAGTGGTACAACGACAGTGGGACTAGAACCTATCTCAAAAACCCTATTGTGTCATTGCGAGCGAAGTTCCGAAGGGACGAAGCGAAGCCTGCCCGCCTCTGTGTATTCAAGAGGGCAGGCGGGCAATCTAACACAGACAGCGCGGCATGTGATAGTTTGCTTAGGCAGAGAGCGCCTCGCAATGACAGGTTGGCTGTTTTTGAGATGGCCTCAAGACAAGAAAAAGGGCTGATGAACACGAGTCAGCCCTTTCCATAAACCTGAGCTATTCTATTGCAATTTTTTGGGTTGCTCTAACGTTGCGTTCTCTGAAATCACTACAGCCGCATCTTGATGCCGCCGGTGATCGGTATGTACGATGTACGCAGGCCTTTGTTGAGCCCGTTCGCATACCGCGCTTCAACAAACATGTCGATCGATCCTGTCAACTGGATGTCAAAGCCAAGACCGTATTGAAAAAACAGTGCAGTCTGATCACCGCCGGTCACGCTTTGTTGAGCTGTCATGGCGATCTCTGAACCGCTTACGGTGAGAACGCTGGTCGTCGGCATGTTGATTTCGCTGAGAGAGAATCGCATTATGCCAAGCCCGCCGAGAAAGTACGGAGCGAGCGGGCCCGAAAGTCCGGAAGGGGAAAACCTGAGATTCGCCGAAACGCTTGTAATCGTGCTCGGATCGGCAGATGGATTCATCGAGACACGGTTGAATATCCAGATATCTCGCATGTAGTTCGTGTCGAATCCGTCGTTGATCCCGTCCTTGTTCAGCTTGAACTGATAGTGCTCGAAGGAGCCGATGAGTCTGATGGAGGGGGAGAGGAGGATCCCGGCTGAGAGCCCGCCTCCATACTGCATGGTCCAGTAGTTTGCGAAGGTCATGGGAGAAGACGGTATAACATAGCCGCTGCTCGCCGAAACTTCTATGCCATCGCTTTGTTGGGCATAGCCCACGGAGGTGGTCAGGAGGAGGAGTGCCAACAGCACGCTTGATCGTTTCATGGTTGTTTTCCTGGATAGCATGAGTGTCCAACAAACACTGGTCTCAAGAGTCATTGCGAGCGGAGCGAAGCAGTCTATTCCCAGGATACTTGCCGGCTCGCATTCGTAGTAAAGATTGCTTCGTCGTGGAGAACCACTCCTCGCAATGACATGGTGCCTTGAGTATTACCTGAAATAGTACGCCGTCAGCTCATCCCGCCGCACACGCACCGTCTTGCCGCCCGGTGTCCGTTGATACTTTTCGATCAGAAAGAGCCCAAATCCCGGCTTGAAATAGTAATTGGTGTAATCAGTTCGCAGCGAGTAATACTCACGATACTGGAAGTACGGGGCCGAGCCAAGTGTCGTCCTGAGCGTATCGGCTCCTTTTGAAACGAGCACGCTCCGGACAGAATCGGCGGCATAGATGAAACGGTCACCCGAAGCCCAGGTGACGGTATCCTGACCGATGTACCGTGGCGGCGTGGCATCACCGATGGTTGCTCTGAAATTGAACGCCGATTGCTGGAAGAACCTACTGTCATCGGATTTCCGGATACGCAGATTCTCGAGACTGTCGACCTGCCAGCACGTGGTGGTTCCCGACTCCCCCTGAAGGAGATACCAGACAAGAGCATTGCGTGTGAGCGATTTCCTCCCGGCGCTCGACAACGGGATCTTGCTCGTATCAGCCGTCACCGTGTCCCTCACGCCGAGCGTGTACGAGAACCGGCTCTTCTCTGCTCCGGACGTATCATACACAGTCACGCCGTATGTCCATGAATTGCCCACAGCCAGAGGAACGAGGGCCTTGATTCCCAGGGCGTACTCTCCGTTCGTCGAGCCGGGTGAAAGCGGATCAAGATTTTCAGTGCAAGCCGCGATCAGAATAACGACTAGTACAAAAAGACTCAGAAATGCTTTGTTCTTCATATCACTCCTCAGACTGGATTTCTCGCCACGAAGACACCAAGTCACAAAGAAAGATGAACAATGATCCCAAAACCTTTCGTGTCTTTGTGACTTAGTGGCGAAATTCTCTTATCACCTCTAGAAGCGGTAAGCGCACTCCACCATGAACTGATGCTGCTGCCGCATGTTGTAGTTCACATTCGACTGATAGATGTCCTGGTACTTCAGAACCGAATACTCGTACGCCATATCGATCAGCAAATTCCCGAACGAAAGGCCCGCTCCAAGGGCATACACCCCTCCACGTGCCGGTTCGTCGACGATTGCCGATCCGTCAGGGGAGAACGCCTGGACGTCCTCGCGGTAGCCACCTCTCACGGCAAGGATCTTGCTGGCACGATACTCCGCGCCCATTCGAATCGCCCCTTTGCTATTCACCCAAGGGTGTGTGGTGGTGCCGGCCGACTTGAGCTCGACATCCGCCAGATACCTGAGCTCGTAATCGAACGCGAGCATCCACTTGTCGGTTGGCAGCAGGACAAATCCCATTGAGTACGCGAGAGGGAAGTGCACTTCGTCTTTCCCGCTTTCGCGGTACTGTCCCGGAAGCAGGTCGTCGATGCCGATGGGAAAGGGCTTCCTTGTGGTGTTCACGCTGGTGACTTCCCGGTCCCAGGTTCTCGTTATCGACATCGGCGGTCTGATAGTCAGACCGAGACTATACCGCTCCTGCTGAAAGTGCACACCGAACGTCAAGAGCGTTCCCGAGTAGTCCGACGTGCCTGTTTTCACCTGGCTGTAGCGAACCGTGTCGACCATGAAATTCTGAGGTTTGCCGTCTCCGATCGCGATGTTGACCAGGCCCCGTTCCTGCCGGCGCTCGCTGTCGTCTGATGAGCCGGTGAGGATTGCGGCTGATGCGCCGATTCTCAATCCGGGGAGGAGCGTGAAGGACACACCGGGTGTGATCCCGAAGGTTGATCCTTCTCTCGTTCGCGTGTACTGGTACCAATTGACATGCAGTGTGTCGCGCCTGTCGGTAATCAGAAACGGATCCGGTCGTTGCTGGCCGAGATACGGCGACATGGAATTGTTATTCTGATAGTACTGATCGAGGTTGATTAGCTGCGAGACGCCGATGGCAGCAACAAAGTTCACGTTTCCGAGCGTCAAGGGCATCGCCGCAACCACGGAGAGTGGCTGTGCTGCTGACGACGATTGATCCCAGTTCGGTGTGAGGTTGTCGTACTGCTTCTGCAGCGATGACCACGCTCCGAGCGGCAAGCCGGCAATCCCCAGACTATCGGGCGTCTTGATATTGCCTGTCAGACCTTCAAACAATGCGCTCAGTCCCGGCAGGGGTCTCATCGGCACCCATTCCTGAGTCTGCTTTCTGCTGGTGCTGTTGAACAGGCCTCCGGCACGGAGTTCGAAGCTCGAGAGACGTGCGAGAGCAGCAGGATTCGAGAACAGGGCGGAGGCGTCAACGGCGCTTGCCACACCTGTCCCACCCATCGCCCGCGAGCGAACGCCCGAGACAGAAAACTGATCGAGACCCTGAATGTTGAGCGGTCCGGCTGCAGGTTGGGCAACCACGACGGACGCAGTGCAGAGCACGGCTGCGGCGATCGTGAAGACGATCCTTTTGGCAACACTCGATTTCATCGGAATTGCACTCCTAAGCTAATGCGATGCACACTGTTCAGGAATTCACTCATCTTGCCGTAGCTGTAGTCGAAACGAAGCGGCCAGCCGGCAAGGTCGGTATGGAGGCCGCCGCCGAATGTCAGTCCCTCGCTGTCGTAATCGTACTTGTACCCGGCACGAACAACGAACATTTCCGAAAAAGCGTACTCGGCTCCGACGTGCATCTGCTGTCGGTAGTCGTTGGGCTGAAACAGATCGTAAGCGACGGTGAGGCGGTTCATCCCGTCCTGGAACAGCAGCGCCTCCTGACCGAAAATATTCGCCGAAACCCCAAGCCGGAACGCAAGCGGTGCCGGGTGTGCGGCGTCGGCGAACTTCACTTGCGGACCGAAGTTTTGCGCAGAGACACCGATCTGGACAGAACGGAATCCCGTCTTGTAGAGCATGCCGAAATCGAAGAGCACAACGTCGGCATACGTCTTGTACGATGTCACCTCGCCGGTGACGCTGTTTACGAGCGTGATCGCCTGATCAGACCAGAGAGACTCCATGGCGTACTTCGCGGACACGGCCGCGGAGAACTTGTCCGTGAATGCCCTGGCGTATGACAGTCCGACCAGGTATGAATATGGGGTGAACGAACGGCCGGTCAGGCCGGCGTTGAAGAAGGGGGTCCCGTTGGCGGGCACGACGAGATCGACCACATCGGCGCGCGTCTCTTCAATCGAACCGAAGTCGACGTACTGGAACTGAAATCCAAGCGTTCCCCAATCTCCCATCGGCAATCCATACGCGAGCGCCACCTGTTTGGTGTCGAACAGCCACATGGTGAGCGTGGAGGACATCTCGTGATTCTTCAGATCCGTAAGTCCGGCAGGGTTCCAGAATGCGGCGTCGGCGCCGTTCGCGAGCGAGACATAGGCATCGCCCATTGCCGTAGCCCGTGCGGTCGGCATCACTTTCAGAAACTGGAGCGAGCTTGTGCCAACCTTCTGCGCGTAGGACTGCCCGATGCACAATGTCAGCAACAGAGCAGCCGCTAATCCCTTGAATGTGAGTTTCATAGTCATCCGCCTTGCTCAGTTGATGATGACGAATTTGCCGTGAGTTCGGGAGCCGTCCGGCGTATCAACGACGTAGAAATAGACTCCCGCTGCAATCAGTTGGTTATTCCGTGTGACCTGGAAATAGGGGTGATTGATCTTGTCCTCGTCGTGCTCGATCGTTTGAACCAATTGGCCGCTGTACGAATAGACACGGATGGTGCACGTTCGGGGAAGATTGTAGAACCGGAGTTGTGAATTGATATCGCCGCCGACGCTCTCACCACCCTGTCCTGACTTGACGAGGAAGGGATTCGGGGCGACAAAGACCTTGCCGAGGGACGACGCGGCGCCGATCGATGATTGATGCAGAGTCATGTTCGTCCGGCCGCTCTTGTTGCCTTTGTTGTCGACAGACAGAACTGAGTAGTAGAAGTAGTCGCCGATCCGTGAGTTCTTGTCGACAAACTGGTATTTCCCGTCGATGAAGTACTGTGCGTCGCGCCTGGCGACAGACACAAGTCTTGTCCATGGTCCCAACGGGTGAGAAGCTTTGTATACCTCGTAATGATCAAACGTTCCCTGAAGCCTCGGCGCACTGAACGATTCGATCTGAGGTCCCCACACGATTCTGTTTTCGCCGAGAATCGTGTTCTCCAGCGTGATGGCGGGTGCGGGAACGGGGATTGGCAGTGCGTAGACGCCGTGCTCGCTGTATTGAGCGGGCCAGAATTGCACGGTGTTGTGATTGGTGAGCGGCTCGTTCGTGTACGCCTGAATAGCGCGGTCTGCAACTTCGCGCACGGTCACGACATTGGAATTCACGTAATCCGGCAGCGAGTACTTGCTCAGATAGTCGCTGCCGAAGACCACAGTGTTCAGGGAGTTGGGATTCAGCTCCTTCTGCGTTTTTGTCTTCCAGTAGTTCGGGACCGTATAGAACGCATACAGCGAATCGCCCGCCTCGGCGCTGGGAGGTGAAGTCTGGCCATTGCTGCCGCCGATGTCTTTCAGGCCAGCGTCTGTCTCTTCTGCGCGGGCGGCGCCGTAGCCGCCGACCTCTGCAATCGTGATATGGACCTTCTCACCCGGATTGAGATGATAAGGGCCGAATGTCATGTTCCGTCCGATAGCGAAATACGTGCTCTGCCGCCAGTTGAACGAGCCCCGGCCGACCCAATCTGCACCGAATACGTTCGCGTTTGTATTGGGACCCAGCTTTCGGTTCTGTGTGACATCAAGGATGTAGGGTACGATCTTTCCGTAGGCGGTCATCTGCGACGTTTCGAGCCGTTGATAGTACGGCTGCTTGACGCGACCGTCGGTATCCCACGAGACCGTATCCGATCCCGTGAAATTGACCCGGGTGCCGTCGCCTTTACGAACGATATGTTGCGTGTCATAGTAGAGCACCATGATGCCCGTCGCCTGGGGGGAGAGCAAGCCGCCGCCGTTCTTGCCCGTCGCAGCCCACTCGGCAAAGTACTTCGGCTCAGGGTTTCCGGTGCGGTGCAATCCGTACTGGAGCCAGCGTTTCGGATCGAACCGCGCGTAGTAGTCTTTCTTCTCGACAACGCTCGGGCTCCACGACTCGGACGTCCTGTTGTATCCGAATTTGCCTCCCGTAATCCCATGGTCGAAATTGATGATCAGGTCTTTCAATCGGACAGGCCGCGCCGGTGTCCCGGGATTCCCGTCCAGGTCGCCCGTGTTCTCAAACTCGTACTCGTAGATGATGAAATCATCGTAGTCCGGGAAGCTCCACGCCCGGCTGGTGCGTGTGATCGTCACTCCGACCGGCGTCGCCCACTTGGAGATGATGATCTCCTCTGCCTCATTCGGGTTGTACGCCGGATTCAGGCTCCCATCGGCCAGGACCGGGAAGTTCTCGATTCGCTCCTGGCTCAGGGGGAATGAATTGATGTATTCGGCAACGGCATCAATCATCCCGCCGCAGAAGGCATAGAGTCGCGTCGTCGAGTCAACCCGATCGGCGGCAATCTGGACACCGCCGCCGTATGAGTTGTGCTGACCCGTGTACTGTTTGCCATCGACCACGGTAGCAGAATTCCCCGGCCATTCAAACGAAGGAATACCGGGCTCTGTATTGGCGTTCGAGGTGACGTACTTACGGCCGAGCTCCCCTGTGTTGAACACGGTCTGGTGGAGCATCCCGCGTTTGTGGATGAGATAATCCTTCTGCATCTGCGCGGCGGCGATGCTGCCGAGCAGACAGAGAAGGCATGCTATCCTGATGATCGATCCCATGAGCACTCCTGGAAACTGGTGAAATGCGAAGCAACGCATGAAAACACTCAGAAGTTAATGACCATGCCGAGATTCACGGCTCTCGGCGCATTGGAGTAGATTCTGAATTCCTGATTGATCAGGAAGCCCGGGCGGAGATCATCTTCGTAGTACGTGATGTCTTCGCCCTTTTCGTACTTGACCGTCCATTTTGAAAGGTTGCTCGTGTTGTTCAGGTCGGGATTGAAGACCGCTGTATAGTCGTAGATCCGGCTGTCGAACAAGTTCGAGACCTCGACATAGAACGATGCGCTTGTTCCGAAGAATCGCGAGAAGTATTTCGTGATCTTCAGATTGGTGTTGTATTCATTCGGCGCACGCTTGTTCATCAAAATCCCCGGATTGAGCCGCGAGGAATACGGCCGGCCGCTCCGGGCGAACGATGTCACCGCGACCGTGATCCTCTCGAGCGGATAGGCGTCAAACAGCACCGGACCCCATTCTTGCGGTGAGCTGAATCCGAGGTTGGCGACGAGATTGTGCGTTCTGTCAAAGTCCAACAGGATGTCTTGTGGAACGGGATCTTTCGACTGGCCGCTCTCATAGATCGTCGGAACCTGATTGCCGTCGGAAGAGCTGTTCTTGCCCGTCGCCACGCCGTAGGTGTAGTTCAGTGTGCCTGTGAGCATCCCCCTCCGTTTGGCAAAGCCTACGCGGAATCCCCGAACATCGGCATAGTCACGATTGATATAGGTGACGTAGTTCCCTTGCTTCGAGCTATAGATGGCCTGTTGAAGCAGATCTCTGACATCTTTATAATAGCCGCTGATATCGAGCGTGAAGCCCTCACCCAGCGCCTGCGTGACGCCGATGTCGTAGCTGCTCGTCACCTCAGGCTTCAGTCTCGGATTGCCGAGAGTCCCGACCACGGAGAGCGCCCCCCCGTAGTTGTAGAGTTCTTTCCTGTTGACGGTCTGGGAAATGATCCTGACGAACGGAGGCCGCTGCAGGAATGTGCCGTAGTTCACGTGGAACACGGTTTCCGTCGAGACCGGGAAGGAGAATCCAGCCCTCGGCTGCAAGCGCGCGATCACGGGTGTCTTCGACTTCTTCGCAAAGCGTTCGTCGACTCTCTGAACACCAAGGCTGTCGGTGTACCGATACGGTGCAAAGACATCGCTGTAGTACATCACATTGGCGTTGTAGACGTCCAGTCTCAATCCGACATTTGCGATCATCCCCTCGAATTCCATCTTGTCCTGGGCGTACAATCCAAACTCGTATGGCTTCGCGGTATACTGGGTCAGACTCCCTCCGCCTCTTGAATCGACCGAGCTCAGATTGTTCACGTCGATGATGTACCAGTTTCCCTGCAGACCCGCCAGGAGCATGTGCGAGGGCGTCACCTGACTTGTCACTGAACCATCGAGGCTGGTCGTTCGTGTCTTCTCGGTGCTGAAGTCGGCGTCGAGCTCGCCGAAGGTGAATCCGTCGGGAAGGTTCGTCCATCCTTCCCAGATAAGGGGGGAGGATACGCCGTCGAGCGCGCCCGGATCCATGACAGGCGAGCCGTCGATCGAGGTTGTTTTCAGCGAGTTTAGTTTGACCTCATAATAGGTGCTCTTGCTCATCGCATGAGTCCACCGGAGGCCGAGCTGGATGTTTTCGTCGCTCGTTCGCTTGATGCCGAAGACGCGATCCCAGATCCAGTTATACCACCCTGTTGTTGTTCGTCCGCTGAATGTATGACCGTCGGCTTTCGAATATGCCCCGCTGAACCGCAGGCTCATCCCGCTCCCGAAATCATACACCATGTTGCCCATCAGTTGTCGGCTGAGATTTGGTTCCGGCGTCGGAAGCATGGGCCAGCTGTTGTTAGTGTGGAATGCAAGGAAGAGGCGGACATTGTCAGCGAGTGGGCCGCCGACATTCGCGTCGAGTGAATAGTCCCACAAGTTGTCATAGTTCTTTCCGAAATCACGGTGGGCCTGCAGGCGCCAGAGTGTGTAGATCATTGTCGCCAGAGTGGCGGTGTCTTTTCCGTACCGGTTGGAGTAACCGGAGCCGATCGCTCCCCAGTATCCGTTCGGGTAGCTTGGATCGCCGCCGAGCCACTTCTCGGGAGTATCGAGCAGGCTCAGATACGGATTGGCCTTGGGGTCCCAAACGCTTGGACCGAAATGTTTGAGTCCCGGTGCCCTCGTGCGCGCCTCCGCCCGTGCCGCCCATTTGGTGGCCGAGCCTTCCTTCATGGTGATATTGACAATGCCCGATTGCGCATTGCCGTACTGCGCCCCGAAGCCGCTTGTAATGACTTCGACTTCTTCCACGGCGCTCATGATGGGATTGAACGCCGAACCGCTGTTGAGCGGGTTCATGATCCCCAATCCGTGGAGATTATACAACTCCTCATTGTCGCGGCCGCCGCGGAAGTGCCCGTCGCTGACATCGGATGACAGAGTCAACACATCGGAGATGTCCTGGATGCCGGGAACATTCAACACTTCCTCGCCGCGCCGGATTTCGCTTGTCGAGGTCTTCTCCTTCTCAACATCAGGGCGCGTCGCCAGGATGACGACTTCTGCCCCCTGTATGACCGTCTCTTCCAGCGCGAAGTCGACCGTCGTCGTGCGGTTCGTGTTTACAATGACGTTCGTTTTTGTCACAGCGCGATATCCCACGATCGACGCCGTCAGGTCGTAGGATCCCGGCGGCATGTTGAGGATGAAATAGTTGCCGTCGACATCCGACGCCGCGCCGTACGAGGTGCCCCGGATGACGATGTTCGCCATCGGCAGCGGTTCTTTGCTCCTCGAGTCAACGATACGGCCGGAGATCTTCCCGGAATTCTGGGCTATAACGAGAGAAGTAGCCAGCGTGAGAAAGAGAAGGAGTCGCTTCATAAAAAGAATCCTCTGTAGAGAAAGAGTATCAGCATGCAGCATTCAGCATTCAGCTTACCGGTTCGAGCGACGTTCTGGAGTAAGCGTAATGATCGGTCCTCCATCGCTTTCCCCGCATGTGAGTCGTCTCCGACACAATGGACTTCCTTAACGGACTTCTGACAATCGATACGTTGCTGGATCTGAATGGCGTTGAACGGGTCGCCAATACGGTGTAGGAGAGATCAACAACTCACCCGTTGTGGAAGGAACCTGAGAAAGGTCGCATCAATGGTGGAGGGATTTGGTATTCCACCTACGCCGTTGTCAGAATTACGATTCCTTCGGTGAATGCCGGAGCACTCTTCGGGAGAGCAACATCAACAAAAGCAAACTTGGCAAAAAAAAGCCCAGATTCAAGAGGAATGCATGCAACCGCTCGAGGTCGCTGGACCGGAGATGGCGAATTATTCTTGAATTGCCCGTTTTCGAAATCGGGACAGCGTTTCGGATCAAGGAGAGAGCCGGCTAGTTTGGCAGCTGTGCCGCGTACTGATATTCGGGGTCTTCTTCCTGCTTCTTCTGAATGGCCGCAATCTCCTTCCACGTGGCGGAGATTCCGTCGGGACAGTGAGGAAGGTCGTGCAGGATCGCCCGATGCAATCTTCCGAGGTTATAGCATGGCACAGCAGCATACATATGATGCTCGATGTGGTAGTTCATGTGCCAGTAAAGAAACCGCACGACGGGATTCACAGTGAATGTGCGGCAACAAAGTCGGAAGTCGGGAACGTTATCCTGCAATCCGATGTGTTGTGTGTTGTTGCAGAGAAAGAAGAGCCATCCGCCATAGAAGGGAGCGATGCTGGTAACGATTGGAATCAGCCACCAACCGAAATAGATGGAAAATATGAGGATAGTGAAGTGAACAGCAAGATGTATGCGTGCCCATCGTATGACCCCGCGGCCTGACTCGGGTTTGTCCTTGGGGAATAGAGTTTCCTCCCATTCTCCTTCAAACCCGCCGCGCGCGTGTCGAATTGTGGTCTTGAAAACATCGAACACTCCTTTGATGTTTATCAGTCCGGTCAGGAAGAAATGTCGGATCATCAATCGTATCGGAAGCACCACTTCGAGGTCATCGGGAGGGTGGAGCGTGTACTGGTGATGCCGCATATGACTGCTGTAGAAATGCTCGAAGTTCACCCAGCTGATCAGTGAGAGGACCCGCACAAAGACGCTGTTGAGCCACTGACTCTTGAAGACACTTTTGTGTACCAACTCGTGGACGCCGTTGATAGCGAACGATGCCACGGTGCCGTGCGCAAAGAGTAACAGAAGAACGGTCCAGATCGGCCAGTGCCCGGAGGCATAGAGCGCGGCGCTGCCGGTGCAGAGGAGGAGCCCCAGGTATCCCAGTGTCTGCACAAATCCCTTTGCATCGCTCTTTGAGTTCAGGTCTGCAAGCGTCTGCGGATTGAGCGGCGTGCGATACCAGTTGACTCGGGCAGGACTGGTGCCGCCCGCCGGATATTGGCTCTGCTGTGGGCTCATCTTTTTCACTGGAGCTCCTATGCATTCTCATGATCGAGAATTGCGAAATAAGATGCAAGAAGGAGTTCGGCGAGCTTGATCCAAAGGGGGGAGGTCGAAAAACGCCCGGTCTCTAGTTGCGGTCGACGACCTTCCGCGGTCCGATCTGTTCGAACGGAATCCGCTGGAATCCCGGCAGTTCCTTGTAGACCACGGATGTGTCTCTGAGTTGAAAAACCAACCGCTCAGGATCGACAAATCCTGGATCCTTGTCGGTGATGTAGTTGTCGCCGAATTCGGTCTGAGCGTATTGTCCGACGAGCCGGAACGTCTCTTCGTACTTCACAAGAACGTTCCTGTCGAACACGTTGCGCCTCGGCCGCATGCCGACATATGTCTTCCCGTCGGGAAGGAGATCGAGCCAATCCTTCAGCAGCGGATAGCGGAGGCTGTAAGGAGGTTTCGTAATGTCGACTGACCTTGTGAGGCGGCGTGTATAGATCCCCTTCTCTCCGAAGAAGTAGGGGATCGAATTGATCCCGAAATCGTACCACATCGACTTCAGCTGATAAGCTGGACCATATCCCTCAATGAAGATGTTGTTCTTCACCACGATGTCATGCCCGCCGTTGCTGTAGACAGTGCCGTACGATGCGACTTTGTAGAAGACATTGTTTTCGATCCGGACGTCACAAGTTGCATCGTCGCAATAGACCCCCATCATCCACTTTCTGTCCGGACGTCCGACATGGTGGAAGAAATTGTACCGTACGATGTTTCCCTGATCGCTCGGATCGCGGCCGAGATACCAGGCAGAGGCATCATTCGAATTGAGGGCGACGTGGTGAATGTGGTTGTACTCAAAGACGTGGTCGTTGCCGTGGACCAGAATCGCCTGCAGGTCCGCGTTGTAGATCTCATTGTGGGCCACCAGATTCCCGCAGCCGTCGACGATGACCCCCGCTGCCCCGGCCTTGTTCCTGCGATTGAAATCATGGATACGGCAGTCGGTCACTGAGTTGTTCCCCGGCACCAGATCCTTCTTGCTGCCACCCCCGAGGATGATACCGCCTGAACCCGTGTTGTAGACCTCACATCCTTCGATCACTTGATGTTCGCCTGCTTTCCGATTCCAAACCGAGTTGAGGTACATGTGCGAGTGGAAGCTTCCCACGTCCCGTGAGGCGGGGACACCCACATAGTCGTCTGCGGTGACATGAGGGAACGTTTGGCGCGCACCCTGTCCGAGCATGATGCCGACAGTGCCGAAATTGCGCACGACGCAATTCACGATCCGGTTGTGCGAGCCGCCTTCAACCGAGACGCCGAGCCCTCGTCCGTTCTCGATGATGAGATCTTGCAGCGTGCAATGGGAGGCATAGTCGAGAGCGATCAACGGTTGTTCCAGTATGGAGACGTTCACACGCGCTGTGTTGATGTCACCCGGGGGCCAAAGGTACAACAGCCCGGAACCGGTGTCGACAAACCACTCCCCCGGCAGGTCCAATTCTTCCAGAATATTGAGGGCGACATACTGATTGAAATTCTGTCCGCTTCCGAGTCCATACATGTGGGGTGTACTGAGGGTGACCTCCTGCCTGATCGTATCGATTGAGGCGATGCGGATTTTGTCATCCGCGAACCCGTGGTTGAAATATCCTTGCAGCCAGACATCTGCGAGCCCGGCCCAGCGGACATGTCGGCGGTCTGTGTAAATGAATCGTCCCCCGCGTTCCGTATAGTCGCCGTTGCGTGGAACCGATCCCGGCTCGATGATCCGCCCGATATCAATGGCTCCCGCGTTGGGGTAATGCGCAAGCTGCATCACGGAATCATTCCAGAAGAGCTCCATCGGCGCAGGGACCACCGGGTGTCCGTGACCGAATTGACGGTGCATGCCCAAATCCCTCACGCCGAGTTCCCTGAGATCAGCCTGCAGGATGCTCTGCCTCGATCCAGGCGGGAGACGCCGCAGGATTGCAGGATCAGCCACCGGACGAAATGACGAAGACGGGATGGTGATGCCGCCGGAGATGCGGACCGGCTCGCCGCGATACGCGGCATATGTCACGGGCGCGCCTGGCGTGCCTGCATCCTCAGTCCTGAGCTCAAACGTCCGGTCGAGTTGGTGCGTTCCGCCGCGAAGCCAGACATTGAAGGCCTTGCGGTTTGCCGCCGGCGTCTTGCGTTGATATTCCCGAACGGCCTCCCGGGCGCGATCAAGGGTCCGGAACGGTTTCCCGATGGTGCCGGCGTTGGTGTCAGATCCGTTCGGAGAAACATAGACCTCCTGACCAAGCGCAGAAACGAAGTATGACCCGGCGAGGAAGAGCGGAAGGAGGAATCTCATGATGGTTCCCTGACGTGACGGGGATAAGGGAAGAGCCTTGCCGGTCAATGTAGGAGGAAGGTGAAGGTAAGTCAATACTCCTGTTGTTCCGCAACGACGGGTGAGTTCTGAAGGATCAGGCGCATCAGCTGACCGCGGCTCTTCATGCCGGTTTTCTGGAAGATGTGATAGATGTGGTTTTTCACCGTGTGTGGTGAGATGAACAGCTCCTGCTCGATGTTCTTGTTGCTCTTTCCTTTCGCGATCATGTGAACAAGGTCTCGCTCCCTTGATGAGAGGCGGTATTCCGAGCAGACGCGATCAAGACAGACGCCGAGTTCGGTGGCGGGTACCACCGGCCCGTAGTAGTTGACGACGAACGGTTTGGACCAGATCAGGAGACCCAGACTCAGGGCCAGATCGGAAAGCGATAGAAGGAGATCGCTCCATTGCGTGGGAAGAAAGAGCAGAAGAAGATTTAGGGAAGAAGGGACAAGGAGGAGCAATCCGAACATCCGGACCAGCCGCCTTCGCGGGTCCGGTTTCACTTCTTCTGCAATGAGAATCAGGAGTAGTGCGAGAAGGGCAAGGAGAGCGACCGAGACTGCAGTCGATACTTCAAGAACTCCCCGGAGAAAATACCTGTCACCCGACTCGAAGAAGCGGTAGGAGCCGATGCCGAACGCGCAGAACCAGAGTGTGTAGAGGGAAGCAAATGTGGTCAACGACCATTTTGGGGCGCGGCTCTTTCCGGAAAGGTGCCAGATCGTCGACCCGAAAAAGGCAAGCTCAATTGCCACGAGCGTGAATCCGACAAAACTGAAGATGGAGATGACAATGAATCTTTCGATCGACGTCAGGGACGTGATATTCTTTGCAGCATACTGCATCAACAGCGATATCAGTTCCACAAGATTGGCGACAGCGATGAAGGCCACAAAGGACCGGAGTGCTGGAAAGCGATAGGTGCGATACAATTGGATGCCTTGGTACAAAATGGCAAATCCAATAGCAAGACTAAGGAAATTGCAGAAGATGATGACGTGTCTCATTGTTGCCCCGCCTCTCTTGAAAGCCTTCGGGTCTGAGGTGGCCGAAAAAGGCGCCGCTTCTACAGGGACGCTGAGACTGAGAAAAAGTTCCTATTGCAATATCGTCCCGATGTCGATGAAATTGAGAAACTTTACTCATGGAAAACATGCACCCCGGTGGCGTCTATCCCGTAGGTTCGTTGTGAAGAAACAAATCTGTGAAACGCTGGTCCAGACGGCGCGAAAACTCCAGAGGGTGTCTTGATGAAACACAATTCATTCACCGGGTCCGCATTTGCAACTGTGAGAAACTTCATGAAGGCTGGAGATGCCGTGCTCGCAATTGTTGCGGCGGTGGTCCTCGTCGCCCTGATGGCTTGCGAAAAGTCACCGTTGACGACCGGTCCCCTCAAAACCGAATCCGGAATTGCCCCATCCTCTCCCGATCGCATCGTCCTTGTTTCAGACGAAGAGACATTTCCGTCCCGGCAGATCTATGTCATCAGGAGCGATGGCAGCCAGCGAACCAGGCTCACTCATGACCAGAACGACTACATTCATCCTGTTTTTTCGCCCGATGGAGCAACGATACTGGCAGTTGCTACGACCCGGGACAGCCTTGACGAAATCTACTCAGTGAACGCTGACGGGAGTAGCCTGAAGAACCTGACGAATTGCAGAGGAGATGACAACTTCGCTTCCTACAGTCCGGATGGTTCAAAAATCGTATTTGTGTCGACGAGGGACGGAAACAGCGAAATCTACATCATGGACGCTGATGGGAGCAATCAGACGAGGCTCACGAACAGCGAACGCATCGATCATGCGCCACAGTTTACACCCGACGGTCTGAAGATTCTGTATTGCTCGACGGATGAGAATTCCATCGGCGTCGGGAGCTATGATCTGAACCTCTTCATGATGAATCAGGACGGAAGCAGCAAACGTTGTCTCACGGAAGAACAGGCCTGCCATATCTATCCACCGTTCGTCGGAAAAGGACCCATGAGCGAACACATCATGATGAAGCCGTCCATTTCTTCCGACGGAAAGAGAATCGTTTTCTCTTCGTATGACTGGAAAACCGGAAACAATCGGGTTCTGTTGATGGATGCGGATGGGGCGAACTGCCGCATCGTTTCTGCCACGGACTTCATCGTGGCTCCCGTGTTTGCACCCGGAAGCTCGAAAATCGTGTTCATGTCGCATCGCTACGGCAAATATGATCTGTTCGAAATGGACCTCGACGGTACGAAGCAGACAAAACTGACATCAAGGACGCCGGGTCATGTCCTCTATTCCGAATTCTCGCCGGACGGTTCAACCATCATTGTGAGTACCGACGTTGGCTCGTTGATGGGCAGCTATCAGACCATATGGACGATCCGCCGGGATGGTTCTGATCAGACCCAGTTGACATCCGGCGGAGGAAACTGCTCGTGTCCTCATTTCCAGCCTGTTCGAAAATAGCCCGCTCAATCTGGAAGGAATCGGGAGACTGGATACATCGATGCGAACCTTCATTCTGCAACAGCCCGAATTGATCGTGATGGTGTGCAGTGGAGCCATCGTGCTTCTCGTTGGTGTGCTCCTGGCTCTTTGTCTGCACTCCCATCGCCGCAAACTGTTGACGGCAGAAGTTCAGGCCGAATTGGCCCGCGCTCAGCTTCAGACAATGAAAGCCCAGTTGCAGCCTCACTTTCTGTTCAATACACTCAACACGATCTCTGTGCTTACGACCGAGGATCCTGAGAAAGCGAACAGGATGATCCTGCTTCTGAGCGACCTGCTTCGGCAGACGCTGGAAATCTCTCAAGTCGACGAGGTGACTCTCAAGCATGAGTTGGACCTGCTGCGGGCATACCTTGAAATCCATAGGATGCGCTTCCGCAAGCGCCTGGCAGTCTCATTTGATGTCAAAGCTGAGCTTCTTGACGCCAAAGTGCCGCACTTCAGCCTCCAGCCTCTCGTCGAGAATGCCATCCGGCACGGGATTTCAAAACTGCGATCAGGTGGCCGCATCGAAATCCGCGCGCACAGATCGAATGGCAGCCTCGTGCTTCAGGTCCAGGATAACGGCCCCGGGCTTTCGTACGAACAGTTCCTCCGGAGGCAAGGCACCGGGATCGGCCTCGCGAACACGAGGAAGAGGCTCATCTGTATGTACGGCAGCTCATCCTCCATGAAGCTCGAGCGGTGTGCGCCCGGCGGGACGCTCGCGACGATTGTGATTCCCTATCGTGAAAACGTGACGCAGTCATGACGTGCAAGAAAGGAAAAGATCAGGCCGCAGGCGATGTGCGACTGCTCATTGTGGATGATGAGCCGCTCGCGCGCCGGGGACTTCGTTCGTATGCAAACGATCATCCAGGTCTCGAGGTCGTCGGCGAATGCGGAGACGGATATGAGGCTCTTGATGCGATAGAGCGTTTGCGGCCTGATGCTGTTCTTCTCGATGTGGAGATGCCGGAGCTCAACGGTTTCAAGGTGATCGAGCGTGTCGATCCTGAACACATGCCGTACGTTGTCTTCGTGACGGCTCATGACCAGTATGCCCTGGAGGCCTTCCGGGTGCACGCCGTCGACTATGTTCTGAAGCCTGCCGACAGAGCGCTGATGACGGAAGTGTTCAGCAGGGTGATCGAAGAAGTGCGGCGAAAGGGATTGGATGATTTCAACTCCCGTTTGACCGCCGTGTTGGAGCAACTGGAATACAAGGCTCACGAGAAGAAGCCCCACGTTCTGGACAGGATCACGGTCAAAGTGGGCGGACGGATCATGTTCGTCGACGCGGCCGCCGTCGACTGGATCGAGGCCTGCGGCAACTATGTCAATCTTCATGTCGGACAGAGCAAATACCTTCTGAAAACAACTCTGAACTACCTGGGATCGAGGCTTGACAGCTCGATGTTTCTGCGGGTCCACCGTTCCACCATCGTCAATACACGGTCTGTCAGGGAATTCAGGACATTCCTCAGAGGAAGCTATGTTATCATGATGAAAGACAATTCCAAGCTCTTCTCAAGCCGCCGGTTTCACGCGCGCATTGAATCCTTCCTGAAACTCTCCGGGTAGCGCCGTTCAAGAGCGTCCCTTTCAACCAACAACTCCGACCGTCTGTCCTCCCCCAGACACCGACAGTCCCTTTTTGCTACACGCCGTCATCCGAACGTCATATCTTTCGCCACCGGGTGACGATGAAGGTGTTCGACTTCGGGACGAAACCGCTGCACACCGGTTTTCAGACACAGCCGCAGGGAGTTCTGGTCTCAGGATGTTCAAGCGAATACGCGAAATGAAGTGCACGGATCTCTCCTTCGCCGCCGAATGCGCCAGGGCAGCGGGGCGGATATCCGTCACAGCGGAAGAACTGGAGAATTTCCTTTTGTGCGATTCAAGGGGATGCTGGATAGCCGAGTATTCCCGAAAGCCGCTGGGATTCTGTGTCGCCAGATCCTACGGCAGATGCGGCTTTCTTGGAGCGGCGGTTCTCGACGGCATCAGGAGTCGTCCGACCATTGAACGCGAGCTGCTTGATCTTGCAGTCAGGTATCTCGTACAAGACGGGTGTGAGAACATCTATGCTGAAGTCAGGCAGGGCTCCGTTTCCTGCTTTGAGCATGCCGGGTTTGTCAAATTCTGCCGGATTGTCCAATTCGTTGGAGCCGTGTACGGACGGCATCACAAACATGTCCGGGAGCTGCGTCCGCAGGAGCTCTCCGCCATCGTCAGCCTCGACAGGCACTCGTTCCGCGCAAATCGTCTCTATTTCCTCGGCCGCAGGTTTGCACTGGCGCCGCAATTCTGCAAGGTGCTCGAAATCGACGGTAAGATCGGGGGGTACATTATGGCGCGAAGGGTGGATGGAATCGTGCCTGTGGGCCCCTGGGTGATATCGGAGGATGTTGATTGTCCCGCCGATCTTCTGGAAGCGCTGGCGGCCGAGACCAGAGGTGACAAACTGGTTATTGAAGTTCTGGAGACGAACACCGGCTGCGTCGAGCTTCTGCGCGCCATGGGTTTTGTCGAATCCCAGGAATCGTCATGGCGCATGCTGCTCGGTCCACAGACCAACGTGGGACAATCGGATTCATTGTATGCGATAGGGTCACCGTATCTGGGCTAGGATGTACGTTTCACCACACCCGTCAGCCGTTTTGAACCTTCTTGAGGAAGAACAAAGACTCGCCGTCCAATTCGATGCAAACCCCGGGGTTGTCTTCACCTCCTTCTTGAGCCCTGCCTTGCTGGTTTCACCTCGAGTTGACGGCGGTCTTGTTTTTGAAGTCTGAAGAATACAATCCTCCCCCGCACAAAATCCAGCCGCTGTTCCGGGTCCTCAGGTTTCGGCAAGCTGTCCTCGCGAAGTCGCCGCTCATCCTCACCATGCGACCTCTCGTGGATATCTTTTTGAGTTTGGGGCGGAAGTAATGATAGATTGGGCGTGCGTTCCGTAGGGAGAACAACAGAATGGGAGGATCACGCCCATGAAATCGAAGAAAAGCAGCGTCAATGTTCCCCATTTCTCACTGCCCCTGTAAGGAGGTGATAGCCGGGTTGGGTGCCGGATGTTTGGGGCCCGACAGAAGCAGAGTTGCTACAGCGTATCCCGGGAGGCCCGATCATTTCTCCGTGGTCGAAGTGCCTGAACGAAAAGATTGATGTCCATGCGTCCCGAAACACACAATATCCAAGGAGGTAGGTTATGCACATTAGGTCATTACTAATCCTGGCGTTGCTTGTCCTCATTCCTGCTTTGGCGACTGCTCAGGATGGCAAGCTGCGGGGCAAAGTCACAGACAGAGAAACCGGTGAAGCCCTTGTCAGCGCCAACGTTCAGATTGAAGGATCCACGATGGGTGCAGCGACAGATGTGAATGGGGAGTACGTCATCATGAGCGTACCTCCCGGCGTCTGCGCGCTGAAGGTATCCTACATAGGCTACAGCACGGTAACGGTCTCAAATATCGTCGTCAGCTCGGGCCTGACCACGAACGTCGACGTCAAGATGGCGAGCTCGTCGGTGCAGGTGCAGGGCATAGAAATCATCGCTGAGCGGCCCCTGATTCAGCGGAACACGACAAACACCGTGCGGATGACATCGCAGGATGAGATCAAAAGCATGCCATATCGGGGTGTCAACAGCATTGTCGCCTTGAGCGCAGGCGTCGTTCAACAGAACGGAAATCTCTACATCCGGGGTGGCCGCGTGGGCGAAGTTGCGTTCTTTATTGACGGCGCTTCTGTCACCAACCCGATGTTCGCCGAGGATTCACGTCAGGGCGTTTCGGTCATCCAGGAAGCGATCGAAGAACTCCAGTTGCAATCCGGCGGGTACACGGCAGAGTTCGGCGGTGCGAGTTCGGGTATCGCCCGGACGACCGTGCGAACAGGCGGAGCGCAGTACAAGTTCACAGCCGACTATCAGACGGATGATTTCGCGAAACCCGGAAGCAAGTTCCTGGGCACGACAGCATGGGGTTTCCGCAACGGCGTCGCGACGGTCAGCGGACCGATCCCGTTGCTCCCGAACTCCACATTCTTCATCGCAGGGCAGCACAACTTCGTCCGCAATCGCACCAAAATGTTCTTTACACCGTTCCGGTTCGACAGCCTGGTAACGGACACCTACTACTCGTATGGCGCCGGCGTCCCGCTTCCGGGGCCCGTCGAGTTCAAAGAGGGAGCGTTGCCCAAGAACTGGAAAGAATCGGACGATGTCCAGGGTACTCTGCTCTTCAATCTCAATCCGTTCAAGATACGCGCCACGGGAAGCTATACATTCAACGAAAACCCGAACCGCCATGAATGGTCCGGAGGTTCCGCAACGTCCGCGCTTGACAACTATTTCCGCCAAACACCATTCATGACAACAACGAAATCGGGATTCGGCAACCTGAGACTGACCCACGTTTTGAATCAAACCACGTTCTATGAAGTGGGTTTGTCGTACTATCAGCGGAACAGCAAGACCTACGATCCCGACTTTGGTGACAACTGGCAGGAGTACTCGGACAGTGTCGCGGCCCGACGGGTCGGAAGGCTTATCGGCGATTCCACCGGATTCTACAGAAGCCGCTGGGTTGGTCCGCGGCCCTACAGCGCGATCAACAACTTCATGTTCAATCACGAGTGGAGTGTCAACAACAGCTACTCCAAGAGTTATCAACGGTCGTTGGGAGTCACTGTCGATTTAACATCGCAGGTCACACCATCATGGGAGCTCAAGGGCGGAGGCCGTATCGAGTCGTGGGTGATGAGAAGCTACGCCGTTGGTGACGTCCGCCTGGCCGGCTCAATCTCAGGATTCAATGAGTTCGTCGCCCGCAACGGGAATCTCTATAGTGACGCAGCGATCGCGGCAAATCCTGCCCTGAGGTTGGAACGAGATGTACGGTATGCGAATGCGGGGGGTATCGATTACTATGGCTACGACATATGGGGCAATGAGAATGATGCAGGCATTGACGGGCCGAGGAAGCCGGTATTCGCCTCTGCCTATATCCAAAATAAGATGGAATTTCGTGACCTCATTCTGAATATCGGTGCGCGCTATGAGTACTTCGATCAAAACGTTCAGACGATCGACAATTACACCAATCCCGAATGGAACAACAACATCGATTACTTCGCGAATCCTGAAGCTCAGCTGAAGGACTCGGCACCGATGTCGTTGATCCTGCCTCGCGTGAGCTTCTCCTTTCCGGTCACAGACCTGACGGTCTTTTATGCGATGTATGGCAAGTACGCCCAGCTTCCACCGCTCAACAGGCTGTACGCAGGGAGTA